>Ga0129306_1002239_pt1 | contig 17952 bp, 16 predicted proteins | sample P827metagenome_FD_94438 | JGI IMG/M metagenome (GOLD analysis project Ga0129306, IMG submission 94438) | Capybara group fecal microbial communities from Wisconsin, USA - P827 metagenome | ecosystem: Host-associated > Mammals > Digestive system > Large intestine > Fecal | place: USA: Wisconsin... | reverse complement strand
GGGACCGGCAGAGACAAAGGCAACAGACAAGGAGTCGTCTGCGGGGGAAAAGCCCGTAGCTAAGAAGCCTGCAGCTACGAAGGCACCTGCTAAGAAGGCAGCAGCTAAGAAGCCCGCAGCTAAGAAAGCAGCTGCAAAGCCCGCAGCTAAGGCAGCAGCAAAGCCTGCAGCTAAGACCGCTGCAAAGCCCGCAGCTAAGAAGGCAGCAGCTAAGCCTGCAGCTAAGAAGCCCGCTAAGAAGGCAGCTGCTAAGAAGACTGTTCTTAAGACCAGCGCAGTATTCTCACTTGATGAGGGTAAGAACGTATCAGCTGACGCACTTATGAAGCAGTACCTCAAGACCGCTAAGGATCGTTGCAAATATGATCTGGGTCTTAAGGCTTCTGAGATTAAGAGCATCGATATATATGTAAATGTAGCAGAGCAGAAGGTTTACAGCGTAATCAACGGAGAGATCAACGATTCCTTCGATATGTACTTCAACTTCTGATCGATCATACATTTCTGACGAAGTTTATCGGGACCATCCCTTTGGGGATGGTCCTTTTTTTGTGCGCTGAGCGTGTATCTTGTGGTTTATTGTTTTTTAAGAATTCCCCGGGGCTTTTTCGGTTGACATCCCCGGGGCTTAGTGATAATTTAATGTTAGCACTCGGGAGGATTGAGTGCTAACAGGCGTCGATTCTGCATGAGGTAACGGTATGCATGAACTGAGCGAAAGAAAATACAAGATACTCGAAGCGATCATCCGGAACTATCTGGAGACAGGTGAACCGGTAGGATCAAGGACCATCTCGAAGTACACCGACTTAAACCTGAGTTCGGCTACCATACGTAACGAGATGGCTGATCTGGAGGAGCTCGGGTATATCCTTCAGCCGCATACGTCGGCCGGACGTATTCCTTCCGATAAGGGATACAGGCTCTATGTGGATCAGATGCTGGCTGATAAGGAGAAGGAAGTTGAGGAACTCAAGGAGATGCTTCTGGAGAAATCGGACCAGATGGACAGGCTCCTGGAGCAGACAGCCAAGGCGCTGGCAGTCACAACGGAATATACTGCGATGGTTTCGGCGCCCAAGGGCGGTAACAGACTGAAGTTCCTGCAGCTCTCCAGAGTGGATTCGGATCATATGCTGGTGGTCGTTGTATCCGAAGGCAATATGATCAAGAACACGATCATCGAAGTGGACAGTGATTTGAGCGATGAGAACATACTGAAGCTGAACATCCTGCTCAACACACACTTAAACGGACTCGCCATGGAGGATATCAACCTGGCGATGATCACGGCGATGAAGCAGCAGGCAGGCATCCACTCGGATATCATCGGTGAGGTCATCGATGCAGTAGCCGCCGCCATCAAGAATGATGAAGAACTGAAGATATATACCAGCGGTACTCATAACATATTCAAGTACCCTGAGCTCAGTGATAATACCAAGGCCAGCGAGATCATCACTTCGCTGGAGGAGAAGACGGTTCTCAGGGATATCGTGACTGAGACGCTGTCGGGAGATAAGGCAGATTCGGGCATTCAGGTATATATCGGAGAGGAGACCCCGGTCGAGGGCATGGAGGACTGCAGCGTGGTAGCAGCCACATACGAGCTCGAAGAGGGTATGAAGGGTACGATAGGTATCATCGGCCCGAAACGAATGGATTACGATAAGGTCATCGGGACCGTCAAGTCCATGCTGCATCAGCTGGACGATGTATATCACAGACGTAATTAGTACATCCCGATGTTCTTTGACAGATAGAAAAGAGGAAATCACATGGCTAAAGAGATTCAGGACGAAGAAAAGAACGTGACCGCCCCGGATACCGAACAGGAGCAGGCGGAAGAGAAGGCGGACGCAGTAGCTGAGACCGGAACCGAAGAAACAGCTGATAAGGAAGAAGAACCGAAGGCGGCTGAAGAAACAGCAGAAGCAGAGCCTGAAGGTAAGCCCGATAAGAAAAAGAAAAAGGGCGACAAGAAGACCGAAGCGCTTCAGACCAGGATCGAGGAACTTGAGGATCGCGTTAAGCGCCAGATGGCAGAGTTCGATAACTTCCGTAAGCGTACCGACAAAGAGAAGAACGCAATGTTCGAGACCGGTGCCAGGAGCGTTATAGAGAAGATACTTCCGGTAGTCGACAACTTTGAGCGCGGGCTCGCCAGTGTACCGGAAGACGAAGCAGGTAAACCCTTTGCAGACGGCATGAACATGATCTACAAGCAGCTTATAGACGAGCTGGATAAGATGGAGGTCAAGCCGATCGAGGCAGTGGGATGCGAGTTCGATCCCGAACTCCACAACGCAGTGATGCAGGTCGAGTCGGATGAGTACGAGACAGGTGTCGTGGCACAGGAGTTGCAGAAGGGTTATACATACAGAGGCACAGTAGTAAGACACAGCATGGTAGCTGTGGTTCAATGAGGAGGAAAATAAAATGAGCAAGATCATAGGTATTGACTTAGGTACAACCAACAGCTGCGTAGCAGTTATGGAGGGCGGACAGCCCACAGTTATAGCTAATGCGGAAGGCGCAAGAACTACACCTTCTGTTGTTGCATTCACCAAGACCGGCGAGCGTCTGGTAGGTGAGCCTGCAAAGCGTCAGGCAGTTACCAATGCTGATAAGACGATCTCTTCCATCAAGAGAGATATGGGTACCGATCATGGCCGTACGATAGATGATAAGAAGTATTCGCCTCAGCAGATATCCGCAATGATCCTGCAGAAGCTTAAGGCAGATGCAGAGAACTATCTGGGTGAGAAGGTTACGGAAGCAGTCATCACAGTACCCGCGTACTTTAACGATGCTCAGCGTCAGGCTACCAAGGATGCCGGTAAGATCGCAGGTCTTGATGTTAAGCGTATCATCAACGAGCCTACGGCAGCAGCTCTTGCATACGGTCTGGATAATGAAGGCGAGCAGAAGATCATGGTATACGATCTCGGCGGCGGTACATTCGATGTGTCCATAATTGAGATCGGTGACGGTGTCATCGAGGTTCTTGCAACTAACGGTGATACACATCTGGGCGGCGACGATTTCGACCAGAAGATCATTGACTGGATGTTAGCTGAGTTCAAGGCTGCAGAGGGCGTAGACTTATCCAACGATAAGATGGCTCTTCAGAGACTGAAGGAAGCCGCAGAAAAAGCAAAGAAGGAACTCTCCAGTGCTACAACGACCAACATCAATCTGCCTTTCATCACTGCAACGGCAGAGGGTCCGAAGCACTTTGACATGAACCTGACCAGAGCAAAGTTCGATGAGCTGACTCATGACCTGGTTGAGAAGACAGCCATCCCCGTACAGAATGCGATGAAGGATGCCGGACTTAACAACTCCGATCTGACCAAGGTTCTTCTCGTCGGCGGTTCTACCAGAATCCCCGCAGTACAGGAGAAGGTTAAGCAGCTGACCGGCAAGGAGCCCAACAAGAGTCTGAACCCTGATGAGTGTGTTGCACTCGGTGCTTCCATCCAGGGCGGTAAGCTTGCAGGCGATGCCGGTGCGGGTGAGATCCTCCTTCTGGATGTTACTCCTCTGTCACTGTCCATCGAGACCATGGGCGGAGTTGCAACCAGACTGATCGAGCGTAACACTACCATCCCTACCAAGAAGAGCCAGATATTCTCTACTGCCGCTGATAATCAGACCGCAGTTGATATCAACGTACTTCAGGGTGAGAGACAGTTCGCGAGAGATAATAAGTCACTCGGACAGTTCAGACTTGACGGTATACCTCCGGCAATGCGCGGAATACCTCAGATCGAGGTTACATTTGATATCGATGCAAACGGTATCGTAAACGTATCTGCCAAGGATCTCGGTACCGGCAAGGAGCAGCACATCACCATCACCGCAAGCTCCAACATGTCCGATGAGGATATCGATAAGGCTGTCAAGGAAGCAGCTGAATATGAGGCACAGGATAAGAAGCGTAAGGAAGCTATCGACCTGCGCAATGATGCCGACTCATTTGTATTCCAGACAGAGAAGGCTCTGAATGAAGTGGGAGATAAGATCTCCGCTGATGAGAAGGCCGGTGTTGAGGCAGACCTTGCAAAGGTTAAAGAGATACTTGAGGCTACCAAGGATCAGGAGATGAACGATTCCCAGATCGATGAGCTGAAGGCTGCAAAAGAGAAACTTGAGACAGGTGCTCAGGCACTCTTCACCAAGATGTATGAGAACATGCAGCAGGCAGCAGGCGCTCAGGGTGCAGGCCCTGACATGAGCGGATTCGCAGGCGGTGCAGGTCCCGACATGGGCGGTGCATCTGCAGGCCCCGCAGACGACACTCCTGATGACGTAGTAGACGGCGACTTTAGAGAGGTTTGATCCTTAAATGGCTGACAAAAGAGACTACTACGAGATTCTCGGAGTAGACAAGAGCGCTGACGAAGCGACACTTAAAAAAGCATACAGAACCTTAGCCAAACAGTGTCACCCGGATACCCATCCGGGCGACGCTGATGCAGAGGCCAAGTTCAAGGAGATATCGGAAGCATACGCAGTCCTGAGCGACCCCGAGAAGCGCAGGCAGTATGATCAGTTCGGTCATGCTGCATTTGACGGATCTGCGGGCGGCGCCGGATTTGACTTCAGCGGTATGGACTTCACTGATATATTCAGTGACATATTCGGTGATTTCTTCGGCGGCGGGCGAAGGAGTTCCGCACGCGGCAATGCACCTATGAAGGGCGCCAACATCCGTACCAGTGTACGTGTGACATTTGAGGAAGCTGTATTTGGCTGCGAGAAGGAACTGGAGCTCACGCTTAAGGATTCCTGTCCTACATGTCACGGAACCGGAGCCAAGCCCGGAACCAATCCCGAGACATGTACCAAGTGCGGCGGCAAGGGCCAGGTTGTATTTACCTCCCAGTCATTCTTCGGTACGGTACGTAATGTCCAGACCTGTCCTGACTGTGGCGGTACCGGTAAGGTGATCAAGGAGAAATGTCCCGACTGTCGTGGCACGGGTTATATCGCTTCACGCAAGAAGATCCAGGTGAGCATACCTGCAGGTATAGATGACGGACAGTGCGTACGTATCAGAGAGAAGGGTGAGCCCGGTGTAAACGGTGGACCCAGAGGAGATCTGCTCGTAGAGGTAGTTGTATCCAGACATGCCTTTCTGCAGAGACAGGATACGAATCTGTTCTCGACTGTACCGATCACATATGCCATAGCTGCACTCGGCGGTGAGATCATCATCGACACCATAGACGGCAGAGTTGCATATGAGGTTAAGCCCGGAACTCAGACCGACACCAGAGTAAGACTGAAGGGCAAGGGTGTACCGAGCCTGAGGAATAAGGACGTACGCGGTGATCACTATGTCACGCTCGTAGTCCAGACTCCCGAGAAACTCAGCCGCGAGGCAAAGGATCTGCTCAAGAAGTTCGATGAGCTGACGGGAGATTCGCTCGGAGCGGCGGCAAGACTCACGGGTGAAGGACCGGGCGGCTCAGGGAAGAAGCGCTCACGCAAGTAATATGATATAATAACCCGGCTGGGACAAATATGCCCCGGCCGGGGTTTTTGTGTATATAAAGGTGACATAGATGAAGTGGATGAGCATAAGGATCAAGACAACAACGCAGGCCGAGGATCTGATCGTCGGCTCTCTGTATCTGCGCGGCCTGGAGGGGGCACAGATTGAGGATCATATTCCTCTTACTCCGCTTGAGAAGGAGCAGATGTTTGTAGACATACTGCCTGAGACCGAAGCAGATGACGGAACCGCATATCTTACTTTCTACGTGGAGATGGAATCGGACGGGCATGTGTTGCTGAACGACACACCATATACCGCCGATGAAGTCCGTGATATGGTTACGGAGGAACTTGAGGAACTTAAGTGTTTTGATATAGATCTCGGAGATCTGACGCTGACTGTAGACGAGACCGAGGATATAGACTGGATCAACAACTGGAAGAAGTATTTCCATCAGTTCACTATCGACGACCTGCTCGTGATACCTTCTTGGGAGACTGTGGCTCCCGAGGACACGGATAAGAAGATCCTGCACATCGATCCCGGCACAGCGTTCGGTACCGGTATGCACGAGACCACGCAGCTGTGCATACGTGAGATGAAGAAGCATATAACACCGGACACCAGGCTTCTCGATGTGGGAACAGGCAGCGGGATACTCGGTATCATAGCGTTGATGTACGGTATCGCGTCCGTTCGTGCTACGGATCTGGATCCGTGCGCCGTACCCGCGGTTGATGATAATCTGACCAATAACCATATAGACAAGTCACTTTTTGAGCTTAAGATCGGTAACATTATTGATGACCCCGCAGTACAGGACTGGGCCGGATATGATACCTATGATATAGTCATGGCGAACATCCTCGCGGATGTGCTCGTTCCTCTCATGCCTTCGGCTGTTCGCGCATGTAAGCCCGGTGGTGTGATCATTACATCCGGGATCATAGAGGGCAAAGAGGATATGGTCGCCTCCGCCATGCGTGAGAACGGACTGAAGGTGGAGAGCATAACTGCTCAGGGTGAATGGAGGAGTGTGACCGGCAGGAAGTCCTGAAGCCGTATCACATTCGTTTGAACTATGAAGATCAATGCAGTCATCAGAGTGATCGCTGCCATACTTGCGATCATATGGATGTTCAGGATATTCTCATATTCATCCGCCCCTGCTACGGTATCGATGCAGACCAGCAGATCGGTCAGTTATGACCTGGTCAGCTCTGTCAACGATCTGTTCCGAATAGGCTGGGACGAGGACCGTGTACGCGGCGTGGCAAAGGAGATCGAGAAGGCAGTACGCAAGCTGGCTCATATGGGGGAGTTTGCCGTGCTGGGCGCTCTGGTCGGTACGGCCTGTGATGCGTGGAGATATTCGGGGTTTATACGCCCGGCTGATATCAGCGTGTTCAGGCGATGTTCCCGCGGATGCATTGCGCTTTTGATATGTTTCATATATGCTGCATCAGATGAGCTTCATCAGACTTTTGTGGACGGCAGGAGCGGCGAGATCAGGGATGTGTGCATAGACATCAGCGGAGCGCTGTCAGCCCTTTTGATCATAGCGGGAGCAGTCCGTCTGGTGATCAGACATATGGGGCGGAGAGATGAACCTGAGGCTTCACCGGATAAGGAGACCGTATAATGGATCAGTTCTTCATAGAGGCTTCCTCCGTTAAGGACAATCGCATAACCGTCACGGGACCGGATGTCAACCATATAGCCAATGTTCTGAGGATGCGCCGCGGTGAGGCTGTGCAGCTTGTTGAGCAGGTATCGGGCCTTACATATACATGTACGATAGATGAGATAAATCCGGAGAGCGTTGTATGCGTGATCGATGACGTTCAGTCTGAGTCGCGTGAACTGCCCGTGAAGATCACTCTGTATCAGGGGCTTCCCAAATCCGATAAGCTGGAGTTCGTGATACAGAAGGCGGTTGAGATGGGTGCATGCCGCATAGTCCCGGTTGCAATGAAGAGGAGTGTGGTCAAACTGTCAGCCGAGAAGGCGGACAGAAAACTCTCTCGTTGGAACTCGATCGCGGTATCGGCTGCATCTCAGAGCAAGCGCGGCATGATTCCGGAGGTGGCTTCCGTGATGACGTATGAGGAAGCCGTCAGAGATGCATCTTCATGTGATGCTGTTTTGCTTCCATATGAACTGGCGTCGACGGGAGCCGGAGGAGAGGATGCCGGCTCGGGAGATCAGTCTGCTATGGACAGGACCAGAGAGATTCTGGCGGATCTTAAGGCACAGGGAGTCCGTTCGATAGCGATATTCATCGGACCCGAGGGTGGGTTTGACATATCGGAAGTTGAGCGTGCACGAGAGGCCGGAGCACACATCATCACTCTCGGTAACCGCATACTCCGGACTGAGACGGCACCCATAGCGATACTCGCATGGCTGACTTATATATTTGAGGAATGACACCGCTCACCGGTGAATTCCGATAGAGGATTATTGATATGAACGCGTGTAAAAGAATATGGAACAGGGTCGGCATCTACGGCCCCATAGTGTTGCTCCAGTATGTGGCGGTAGTGCTCTTTAACTTCCTGTATACGGATAATGCAGTGGATTCGGATACTGCCAAGCTCCTGCGCCATGCAGTGGAGATGAGCAGGAATCATACGCTTAACATACGTGAGTGGCTGCACACCACGACTATGGAGTGGGATACATCTGCGCTTCTGGCGGCCCCATTTTATACCTTTACTCATAACATATACATATCCGCTGCGATCGCAAACACTATCATCACAGCGCTGTTCATATGTCTGATCATACGCCTGTTTGACAGATTTGAACTGAGCATTAAGACTGCGCTCAAGGCGTGCATGGTATTTCTGATACCGTACGCTTTCGGCATGCTGGATTACTTTAACCTGCTGATGTTCGGCGGAGCACAGTATGTGTTCAGAGTGATGATCCCCATATTACTGCTGATCATCATCATGACTCCGCCTGCCAGGCGCATCGGTGTGGAGAATATACTGCTGGGGATACTGGCGCTTATCCTTATCATCATAGCGTCGATATCGAGCGGACTGTATATAGTAGTATCCTGTGTGCTGCCCATATTGTTCGTAGTTATTCTGGATGCATTGATCGGCGGTGACTTCAGGAGATTTGACCTGTACCAGTATGTCGTATGCGGCGTCGCATTGATCGCCTCGATCATCGGAGCAGTGATATCGATACGTATCGGTGAGGCGAACTTCGGCAACACCATGAGCCTGCTGAGATGGTATGATCTGCGGTACTATCTTCAGTGTTTTGCGGAAGGGTATTTCAGATTGATGGGTGCAATGCCCGGAGCAGTTCAGGATGAGAGTGTTGCGGTATTTTCCGTGCGTGGATTTGCATTCCTGATCAAGCTTATGATCTCGGTTCTGATCATAGTGACATTTATCGTGGGACTGGTTCAGACTGTCAGAGCACAGGCCCGTAAGGCGTCGCAGCACGGAACTCAGGATGCCGGCAACAGCACATCTGCCGTACCGGATATCCGCTATTGGCTCTGCGGGATCGCGCTGGTAAACCTGATCATCCTTCTCGTATGCGAGACCAGATACAGTTCACTCAACAGTACTCTTGAGTACCGTTATCTTATACCTGTTGTCATACCTGTTCTGCTGTGCGTTCCGCTTCAGCTTGAGCTGTGGCAGGATTCCTGGAGTACCTATCTGCGTAATGCAGTATGGATCGTCTTTACCGCGGGTGTCCTGTATACGACCGCTGTCTGCTATATGGATGCACATGATAAGCTCGATCCGTACGCATACTGCTATGAGGTAGTCGCATACGTTCAGGATTCGGGTTATAATACGGCGATATTCATGGATGACCGTCCGACGGCGGAGTGCTGCCGCATCATCGATATGGATCGCGAGTATGAAGCATATTCTTCTGCCGGCAGCATGGACATCGTGGATTATTATCTCGATGCCTGCTACTCGCACTTCTATGATGATGAGCATCTTCTCTTCGTGATCAGCGGAGTATCTCTGCCTGATGTTCTCGGAGACCGTGCGGGACTCTATACATTCAGGGAGACTATACTGTGGTTTGATGTATATGAGGCCGGTGAGTTTGCACTGGGTATGGCCGATGAGTGATCTGATGGAGCAAAAGGAAATTTATCTGGACAATTCGGCTACCACCCGGCCATATACCGAAGTGGCAGACGCCATGGCGCGCATCATGACGGAGGATTACGGAAATCCTTCCAGCATGCATATGCTCGGAGTAAATTCCGAGAAGCATCTGACAGAGGCAACGGATATCCTGGCAGGAACTCTTAAATGCAAGCCCGGGGAGATACTGTATACCTCAGGCGGAACCGAGTCGGATAACATGGCGTTGTTCGGCGTGGCTCATGCGAGGAGACGCGCGGGTAAGCATATCATCACCACGCATATAGAGCATCCTGCTGTGCTGGAACCCTGTGCCTGTCTTGAGAAGGAAGGATATGAGATATCATATCTGGGAACCGATGCACGCGGATGTATAGACCTCGATGAACTTGGATCGTTGATCAGACCGGATACTGTCCTTGTATCCATCATGCATACCAATAATGAGATCGGATCGCTTCAGCCCATCGAGGCAGCAGGCACGCTCATCAAAAAGAAAAATCCCGACTGCATATTCCATGTGGATGCGGTTCAGGGATATGCAAAGGATACCATCATCCCGAAGAAACTGAACATCGATCTGATGAGCGTAAGTGCCCACAAATTCCACGGTCCCCGCGGAGTGGGCTTCCTGTATATCAAGGATAAGACCCGTATCGATCCGATCATCTACGGCGGAGGACAGCAGCACGGCATGCGTAGCGGCACCGAGAATGTCGCAGGCATATACGGCATGGCACTTGCGGCGCAGATGTCATATCAGAACCTGGATGAGGATCTTCGCAGGATGTACGGACTGAAGAAGCAGTTCATAGATGAACTCGTATCTCTTGAAGGAGTGAGCATCAACGGGATCCCTGCGATGACTTCCGGTGAGGATGGAATAGAATCCGGCGACGCGCTTACGTCTGTCGATATCGATGCAGCGGATATGGCAACCATACGTGGTGCACTGGGCGCACCGCACATCATCAGTGCATCGTTTGAGGGAGTCCGCAGCGAGGTACTTCTCCATGCTCTCGAGGAAAAGGGAATATATGTCTCCGCCGGCAGCGCATGTGCGACCAACAGACCTCATGTGTCGTCGACGCTGACAGCCATAGGTCTGCGTAAGGATCTGCTTGACTCAACGATACGCTTCAGCATGTCGACATCCACCACGCGTGAAGAACTGGAATATACACTCTCTGCGCTCAGGGAACTGCTTCCCACACTCCGCAGATTTACCAGACATTGAACTGACATGAAGTATTCTTTTCGAAAAAAGCAACGGAGCAATGGTCCTCTGATAATACCGTTGGCAGTCCTCTGCATATTGGTGGCGGCGATGATAATGCTGACCGGATGCTCGGGTAAGACTCCTCAGGCAGACAGGCAGGTAACGCAGCCGGATCAGGCTGTTACATCGGACAAACCGGCAGATGCAGAAGAATCAGGGGATGATTCCGCGAAGGATAAAACCACTGATGAGACGGCATCGCAGGACCGGGACACCGCAGGTAAAACGGATGTCGAAGAGCAGGATAAGGCTGCATCTGAGGACAGATCCGGGGCAGATGATAAGACTACGGAAGCCGAAGCTTCGCCGGGGGATGAGTCTTCTGACGCGGCAGCGACACCGGACTCATCCACTGATGCCGTCCGGTCGGATCAGGGCTCCGGACATCTGGTGGCGATAGATGCCGGACATCAGGCCAGAGGTAACAGCGAGAAGGAACCGGTAGGCCCGGGTGCTACCGAGATGAAGGCGAAGGTATCCGGCGGAACCAGAGGCGTATCCAGCGGTCTGGCTGAGTATGAGCTCACGCTGCAGGTATCTCTTAAACTGCGGGATGAACTCAGGGCCAGAGGATATGATGTCCTCATGATACGCGAGTCCAATGATGTGAACATATCGAATGCGGAGAGGGCTCAGATGGCTAATGATGCCCATGCCGATGTCTTCGTCCGGATACATGCAAACGGAGCCGAGAATTCGGGTGCAAACGGCATGATGACCATATGCCAGACAGCGTCGAATCCGTATAACGCATCGCTTCATGATGCAAGTAAATCATTATCTACAAAGGTATTGGATTCCATGGTCGCAGCTACCGGAGCAAAACGTGAACGTGTATGGGAGACCGATACGATGACAGGCATCAACTGGTGTCAGACTCCCGTGACGATCATCGAGATGGGATATATGACCAATGCTTCAGAGGATGCTCTTATGGCGACGGATGATTACCAGAACAAGATCGTCCGGGGTATCGCCGACGGCATAGATGCCTATTTTGCCGGGCAATAGATGCAAAAGGAGACTGTTAATGACACATACATTTCTGATCAAATATGCGGAGATCGCATTAAAGGGTAAGAACAGGCATCTGTTTGAAGAGGCTCTGGTACAGCAGATCAAGTATGCCGTTAAGAAGCTTGATCATGAGTATGCCGTAAGGCGTGCGCAGGGCAGGATATATGTCGATGTGGAAGAGGATTCCTCGTACGATGACGATGAGGTGATCGATGCTCTCGGACACGTATTCGGCATCGTGGGTATATGCCCTATCATCAACCTTGAGGATGATGATTTCGAGGGGATATGCAGAGCAGCTGTTGAGCATATGGGAGCGGAGTATCCCGACCGCGACGGAATGTCTTTTAAGGTTAATGCGAGACGTGCACGTAAGGATTATTTCAAGGATTCGATGGAGATCAATGCCGACGTCGGAGAAGCGATTCTCGATGCTTATCCTGAACTTAAGGTAGACGTGCATCATCCCGACATCAATCTGTATATAGAGGTGCGCGAAACGGTCAGCATATATTCGCGCATTATCCCGGGACCGGGCGGTATGCCCGTGGGTACCAGCGGCAAAGGCATGCTCCTTTTGTCGGGTGGAATTGATTCTCCCGTTGCCGGATATATGGTCGCAAAACGCGGTGTAAAGATCGATGCTGTATACTTCCATGCACCTCCGTACACATCGGAGAGAGCAAAGCAGAAGGTCGTTGATCTGGCGCGTATAGTGTCGGCATACACCGGGCCGATCTATCTGCACGTGATCAATTTCACCGATATACAGATGTACATATATGAGAAATGTCCGCATGACGAACTGACGATAATCATGCGAAGATACATGATGCGTATAGCGCAGACGATAGCACAGGAGACCGGCAGTATGGGACTCATTACAGGTGAGTCCATCGGCCAGGTTGCATCGCAGACGATGCAGAGTCTCGCATGTACGGATGAAGTGTGTGAGATGCCTGTCTACAGACCGCTGATAGGTTTTGATAAGAATGAGATAGTTGAGATATCACAGAAGATAGGGACGTTTGAAACGTCAATACTTCCGTATGAGGATTGCTGCACGATATTCGTGGCAAAGCATCCCGTGACGAAGCCGAGGCTTGATGTGATACAGAGACATGAACACAATCTGGATGAAGGGATAGATGCGCTGGTGAAGACTGCGCTGGAGACGGATGAAGTGATCATAGTGAGGTGAGATAATAAAAAAAATCTGCCGACCAAGCGAACTTGGCGGCAGATTCTTTGTATCCGATCTTAGATCATGTAAGGCTTAAGTGTCTCAAGTACATTGTCTACATTATCCTCAGCGTGGATGTTAAGATCTATAGGCTTTGAAAGATCCAGTGAGAATATACCCATAATAGACTTTGCATCGATAACGTATCTGCCTGATACTAAATCAAAATCATAATCAAACTTGGTAATGTCATTAACGAATGACTTAACCTTATCAATCGAATTCAAAGAAATCTGTACTGTTTTCATTAGAAATTACCTCCTTAATAGTTTAAAGCCTATGCTATAATACTAAAGGTTGAAAATCTAAAAGTCAATGTAAAACCCTACAAAATTAACCCTTTCAGGACATGAAAACAGTAGCATTACGCAGCCTCGGATGTAAGGTTAACGCATACGAGACTGAAGGAATCCAACAAATTTTGCAGCAAAACGGCTATTTAATTGTGCCATTTGATGCAAAGGCGGATATATACATCATAAATACATGTTCTGTGACCAATATCGCTGACCGTAAGAGCCGGCAGATGCTGCATAAGGCCAGAGCGACGAATCCCGATGCGATCGTAGTGGCCTGCGGATGCTATGTTCAGACGGGTCTGGACACACTGAAATGTGACGATTCGGTCGACATCATCATCGGCAATAATGAGAAGAACAACGTGCTCAACATCCTCAGATCATACGAGGAAGAGTACGGGCAGAGCCGTGCAGGTGAGCCTCTGGTATGTGTACGCGATATGTCCGTAAAGCAGGACTACGAGGACATGCAGGTAGGCACGTATTCGGACAGGACGCGTGACTTCGTCAAGATCCAGGACGGATGCGACCGATTCTGCACGTACTGCATCATCCCCTATGCGAGAGGACGTGTCAGGAGCAGGCTGCAGGATGATGTGGTGAACGAGGTCACCGGTATGGTGGCCGGCGGATGCCGCGAGGTAGTTCTTACCGGCATTCATGTGAGTTCATACGGAGCTGACAGAGGAGGATCGGAACTCCTGCCGCTCATGCGCAGACTTCAGGATATCGACGGTCTGGAGCGCATCCGGTTAAGCTCTCTTGAACCCGGTATCATAACGCCGGAATTTGCCGGCGGCATCAGAGAACTGTCCAAGGTATGTCCTCACTTCCATCTGTCGATGCAGAGCGGAAGCGCCGGCGTGCTGAAGCGCATGAACAGGCACTACACTCCCGACGAGTATTACGACAGGGTGGAGCTGCTGAGATCCATATATGATGATCCCGCGATCACGACCGATGTGATAGTCGGATTCCCCGGAGAGACGGAGGAAGAGTTCGAAGAGACATACCGCTTTATAGAGCGCGTCAGATTCTATGAGCTTCACGTGTTTAAGTACTCGAGACGTACCGGTACACCTGCGGCAACGATGCCGGGGCAGCTGACCGAGAGGGAGAAGTCCCGCAGATCGGAGATTCTGATAGAGCTCGGAGACAGACTTGCCAGGGATTACAGACGTGCCCATATCGGCAGGCGCACAACGGTGCTCACGGAGGAGTATAAGGACATTGACAGTGTCCGCTATCTCACGGGACATACCCCCGAATACATATGCGTTGGCATACCAAACGGAGATCAGGGTCCCAATCAGCTGGTGAGTGGTGTATACGGTGATCCGGCCGATCCGGAGATACTTACATTTTTGCCTGATCCCGGTGCTGAGATATAGTGACATGCCCCGGATATTTTGATACACTAAAGATTGGTACTTCAACATATATGGGAGTGTCATTCAATGGATGTTCGGAGCGCGATCAATCGCGTCCTGGTCAGGTTGTTCAGGAGGATCAATACCCTCGAGGAAAAGGCAATCTGTAAGGACGAATTCAAGAATATAACGCTTAATGAGGCTCATGTGATCGAAGCGATCGGCGAGGACGGTGCGAGTAATATGACGGCCGTAGCCAAGGCACTTGATGTTACTACCGGCACGCTCACGATCTCGGTCAACTCGCTGGTACGCAAGGGACTGGTGAGCCGTGAGAGATCCGAGGAGGACCGCAGAGTTGTCCTGGTGAGTCTGACCGATAAGGGTCGCGAACTCAACCGGCGCCACAATCAGTTTCATGAGCGTATGATCTCGGAGATAATCGGTGATCTTAACGAAGAGGAAGTTCAGACTCTGGCGCATGCGCTGGATAAGCTGAACGGTTTCTTTTCGTCTTATGAGGAATAAAATACGCGGATTATGATTATGGAGGGGTTTACATGAGTGATGTAAAAGACAAGATCGCAAGCGGTCAGACCTATCTGGGTATAGAACTCGGTTCGACCAGGATCAAAGCTGTACTCATCGATGACAGTTTCGCACCCATAGCACAGGGATCCCATGAGTGGGAGAACCGTTATGAGAACGGCGTATGGACATATTCACTGTCTGATATTTGGGATGGTCTTCAGGCCTGCTATGCAGATCTGGCTTCGGATGTTCAGAAGCAGTATGGAGAGACTCTGACCACCGTAGGCAGTATCGGATTCTCTGCGATGATGCACGGATACATGGCCTTTAATTCCGAGGGCAAACTGCTCGTTCCCTTCAGAACATGGCGCAACTCCATGCAGGAGGCTGCATCTAAGAAACTTACAGAAGTCTTTGATTTCCACATCCCGCAGAGATGGAGCATCGCGCATCTGTATCAGGCCATCCTTAACGGCGAAGATCATGTCAGTGATGTTACCTTCTTTACCACACTGGCCGGGTATCTGCACTGGCAGCTGACCGGTAACAAGACGCTCGGTGTGGGCGAGGCTTCAGGTATGTTCCCCATCGATCAGGCTACCGGACAGTTCAATACCGGTATGATAGATAAGTTTGATGCTCTCGTGGCTGATAAGGGTTATCCCTGGAAGCTGGCTGACATACTGCCTGACGTAGCACCGGCAGGAGCTTCAGCCGGTACTCTGACAGAAGAAGGCGCAAGAAAGCTCGACCCCAGAGGAAATCTGAAAGCGGGCATCCCTATGTGTCCTCCCGAGGGTGATGCAGGTACCGGTATGGTGGCGACCAATGCGGTTAAGCAGCGCACCGGTAACGTATCCGCAGGCACATCCGTATTCTCGATGGTAGTGCTGGAGAAGGATCTGGCTAAGCCCTACGAGGAGATCGACATCGTAACCACACCCGTAGGTGATCCGGTTGCAATGGTTCACTGCAATAACTGTACTTCCGACATCAACGCATGGGTAGGACTGTTCCGCGAGTTCGCAGAGCTGACCGGCCCCGGCATAGATAATAACAAGCTCTATACCACACTCTTTAATGTGGCTCTTGGCGGTGATAAGGACTGTGGCGGACTGCTGTCCTATAATTACATCTCCGGCGAGAACATTACCGGATTCGAGGAAGGACGTCCGATGTTCATCCGTCAGCCTGATGCGAAGTTCACTCTCGCGAACTTTATGAGAACACATCTGTTCAGTGCCGTTGCAGCGCTTAAGATCGGTAATGACATCCTGTTTAATGAGGAGGGTGTTTCGGTGGATCGCATCACCGGACACGGCGGATTCTTCAAGACTCCCGGTGTAGGCCAGCGTATCATGGCAGCAGCTCTGAACGTACCCGTTACATGTATGGAGACTGCAGGTGAGGGCGGCCCCTGGGGAATGGCTCTTCTTGCTGCTTACATGCAGACGAAGTCAGAGGGCGAGAGCCTCGGTGACTTCCTTGAGAACAGAGTATTCAAGGGAGAGAGCGGAGAGACCCTGTCACCCGATATCGCCGATGTCAACGGATTCAATGATTTCATGAGATCATATAATGCCGGTATCGCTGCAGAGAGAGCAGCGGTGGACGGACTTAAGTGATAAGTACAGGAGGCGTATGATATGTTAGAGGAACTTAAGAAAAGAGTATATGAAGCGAATATGCTTCTTCCGGAATACGGACTCGTAACCTTTACCTGGGGCAATGTCAGCGAGATCGATGAGGAGCGTAAGATCTTTGCGATCAAGCCCAGCGGAGTGGAGTATGATAAGCTCACTCCCGACGACATGGTTCTCGTGGACTTAAACGGTAAGGTTGTGGAGGGTAACCTCAAGCCTTCATCGGATACACCTACTCATATCGAACTGTATAAGGCATTTACTTCGGTGCACGGTATAGTTCACACACACTCACCCTACGCTACGAGCTGGGCTCAGTCGGGACGTTCGATCCCCTGCTACGGAACGACTCATGCAGATTATATCTACGGTGAAGTTCCCTGCCTCAGATGTCTGATGGATAAGGAGATCGCCAAAGACTATGAGAAGAACACAGGAGTTCTGATCGTGAGTGAGTTCGAGAGACTGTGTCTTGAGCCCGAAGCTGTACCTGCGGTTCTGTGTAAGAATCACGGACCTTTTACATGGGGTAAGGATGCGCATGAAGCTGTCCACAATGCAGTGGTTCTTGAGCAGGTGGCGAGGATGGCCTATATGGCTGAACAGATCAATCCCCGTATCCAGCCTGCACCTCAGTCACTTCTTGATAAACACTACACCCGTAAGCATGGTGCTAACGCATATTACGGACAGAGATAATAGGAGGATAAACATGAACAAACTCGAGTTTCAGAAGACTGCAAACGAGGTCCGCAAGGGCATCGTAACTGCTGTACATGGTGCCGGTGCCGGACATCCCGGCGGATCATTATCGGCAGCTGATATCTTTACATATCTGTATTATGTAGAGATGAACGTAGATCCCAAGGATCCCAGGAAGAAGGACAGAGACCGCTTCGTGCTGTCAAAGGGTCATACAGCTCCG
>Ga0129306_1002238_pt1 | contig 17953 bp, 13 predicted proteins | sample P827metagenome_FD_94438 | JGI IMG/M metagenome (GOLD analysis project Ga0129306, IMG submission 94438) | Capybara group fecal microbial communities from Wisconsin, USA - P827 metagenome | ecosystem: Host-associated > Mammals > Digestive system > Large intestine > Fecal | place: USA: Wisconsin... | reverse complement strand
GGAGAACAGTTTCTCGGACTCGATCAGGGAAACCTGCACATTGCCGTGCGGATCTCTGTCAAGGAACAGCTGCTGCTGGATGGTCTGCGGAAGGATCGCGAAGACTTCCATGGACTCCTTCGTGAGGCCTTTCTCGATGAATGCATACTTGGCATCCCAGTTGGGAAGTGCGTTGAATTCTTCGGTCTTCTTGCCTGCAAGAAGTTCGTTGATCTCAGCAATAAGCTTGGAGAATTCGGGTACGAACTCTACGATACCTTCGGGAATGATTGCAACACCGAAGTTTTCGCCGTTGTTGCCTCTCTTCTCTACCGCATCTGCAATATAGTTGGTGATGGATGCGATGGACATCTTCTTTGCTGCAACTTCTTCACCTACCAGACAGATGTTGGGCTGGGTTTCAAGAGCGCACTCAAGAGCTACGTGAGAAGCGCTGCGGCCCATAACCTTGATGAAGTGCCAGTATTTCTTTGCGGAGTTTGCATCTCTTTCGATGTTACCGATAAGTTCGGAATAAGTCTTGGTAGCTGTATCAAAACCGAAGGAAGCTTCGATATCTTCATTCTTTAAGTCGCCATCAATGGTCTTGGGGCATCCGATAACCTGTACGCCGGTGTTGTGAGCAGCCATGTACTCTGCAAGTACTGCAGCGTTGGTGTTGGAGTCGTCACCGCCGATGATAACGATGGCGGTAAGGCCGTGCTTCTTGGCAACTTCGGTAACAACCTTGAACTGCTCTTCGGTCTCGAGTTTGGTACGACCGGAACCGATGATATCGAAACCGCCGGTGTTTCTGTATGCGTCGATGTAAGCATCGTCAAATTCAACGAAATCGTCATCGATAAGTCCGCTGGGGCCGCCCTTGAATCCAAGAAGAACGTTGCTCTTGTCGGTAGCCTTTAATGCATCGTAAAGACCGCAGATAACGTTGTGTCCGCCGGGTGCCTGTCCGCCGGAAAGGATAACACCTACAACCTGCTTCTTGGAAGCGGAAGTGTTCTTACCCTTTACGAAGGTAATTTCGTTCTTACCGTAGGTATTGGGAAAAAGTGCCTTAATCTTGTCCTGATCGGCTACGCTCTTTGTTGCCTCACCGTCTTTAACGGTGATTTCGGAAATGCCGCCTCTAAGCATGCCGGGAAGCTTGGGGCTGTAAGCATATCTTGCTTTCTGAAGGTTTGAAAGATTCATTTTGTTACTCCTTTATAAATTAATTATTTTACTACGATGTTGATGATCTTACCGGGAACATAGATCTCTTTGACGAGAGTCTTTCCGTCGATAAAGTTCTTGACTCCGGGGATCTCCTTTGCTTTTGAAAGTGCGGAATCCTTGTCCTCGTCAAGAGCCAAAGAAACGGTGCCTCTTACTTTGCCGTTTACCTGGATACCGATCTCAATGCTGTCTTCCTTGACCGCTTCTTCGTCAAAAGCAGGCCATTCGGCGTAAGCGATGGAAGAATCGTGGCCGAGAATCTCCCACATTTCTTCACCTGCGTGAGGGCAGATGCAGGAGAACATCTTGACGAAGCCTTCGGCGTATTCCTTGGGACACTTGCCTTCTTTGTAGGCAGCGTTCATGAATATCATCATCTGACTGATGGCAGTGTTGAAGGCCAGCTCTTCGAAGTCTTCGGTGACTTTCTTGACAGTCTGGTGGTAAACCTTGGTAAGAGCGTCATTGTTTTCGGATGTAATATTATCCGCATCCGTGATAAATGTCCATACTCTGTTGACAAAACGTCTTGCGCCTTCGACTCCCTGCTTGCTCCAGGGCTTGCTTACTTCCAGCGGTCCCATGAACATTTCGTAAAGTCTTAAGGTATCTGCGCCGTAGTCCCTGATGATATCCGAAGGGTTAACCACGAACTCGGGGAAACGCTTACCCATCTTGATTCCGTTTTCACCAAGAATCATTCCCTGGTGAACCAGTTTCTTGAAGGGTTCCTTGGTGGGTGCAAGGCCCTTGTTGTAAAGATATCTGTTCCAGATACGCGAATAAATAAGGTGTCCTACAGCGTGCTCGGGTCCGCCGATGTAAAGGTCAACGGGCATCCAGTGCTTTAAGAGTTCCTGATTTGCGAATTCTTTATCGTTGTGAGGATCGATATATCTGAAATAATACCACGAAGAACCTGCGGAACCGGGCATGGTGGATGTTTCTCTCTTACCCTTGATTCCGTTCCTGTCGTATTTCTTCCACTCTGTGGCGTTCTCAAGAGGCGCCTGACCGTTCTTGCCCTTATAATCCTCAAGTTCGGGAAGTACCAAAGGAAGCTCGGAATCATCAAGAACGTAGATCTTTCCGTCGTCTCCGTGTACCACGGGAACAGGCTCGCCCCAGTAACGCTGGCGGGCGAAGATCCACTCTCTGAAGTGATAGTTTACGGTCCTCTTGGCTACTCCCATCTTTTCAAGTTTGGAGGTAATGGCTTCTTTTGCTTCTTCAACGGTAAGACCCGTGAACTCTTCGGAATTGATGAGTTTACAGCCCTTTCCGAGATAATCGTACTTTTCGAAAGCACACTCGGAAACATCGCGTCCTTCGATAACCTGAATCATTTCGATGTTGTGAGCAACCGCATATTCAAAGTCACGCTGATCGTGGGCGGGAACCGCCATAACAGCGCCGGTACCGTAGTTAGCAAGAACGAAGTCACCGATGAACATACGAACTTCTTTGCCGTTTACGGGGTTGATACAGGACACGCCCTTAAGCTCGCAACCAGTCTTACCCTTGTTAAGCTCGGTTCTGTCCATATCGTTCTTTTTAAGAGTCTCTGCAATATAGGCTTCAACCTCTTCTTTGTTCTCAATGCGAGGCATCAAATCCTTTACAATCTGTCCGTCGGGAGCAAGAACCATAAAGGTGATGCCGTAGATGGTCTCGATACAGGTGGTGAAGATCGAGAACTTTCCGCCGCCTACGATCTCAAACTCCACTTCCACACCCGTGGACTTTCCGATCCAGTTTCTCTGGATGTCTTTTGTGGATTCGGGCCAGTCGATCTCGTTAAGTCCCTCAAGCAATTCTTCCGCAAAAGCAGGCTGGTTGATGACCCACTGCTTCATGTTCTTACGAACTACGGGGTATCCGCCGCGCTCGGACTTTCCGTCGATAACCTCATCGTTTGACAAAACGGTGCCCAGTTCCTCGCACCAGTTAACGGGCATATCCACGTATTTTGCATAGCCGTCAAGATAAAGCTGCTTAAAGATCCACTGGGTCCACTTGTAAAATTCGGGATCGGAAGTTGCGACAACCTTGGTCCAGTCGTAGTCAAAGCCAAGTTCTTTAAGCTGCTTTGAGAAGGTCTCTATATTTTTCTGAGTAAATCCGTTCGGATGGTTACCGGTGGAAACCGCATACTGCTCGGCCGGCAAGCCGAAAGAATCATATCCCATGGGATGTAGTACATTGTAGCCCTGCATTCTCTTCATTCTGGATACGATATCCGTGGCGGTGTAGCCTTCGGGATGTCCCGCATGAAGGCCTACGCCCGAAGGGTAAGGGAACATATCAAGAGCATAAAATTTGGGCTTGGAAAAGTCCCAAACATCGGTCTTGAAAGTCTGATTATCTTCCCAGTACTTCTGCCATTTGGGCTCAATCTCTTTGGGATTGTAAACTCTTTCTCCGTTTTTCATGACAACTCCTTTATATTTTTAAACTTATACCCGATAAGATAGCACATTTTCGGCGTTGTAACAATACTAATTTTGTGTTGTTTTTCACATAGTTCTACGGCTGGCGCCGTAGAAGCACGCTACAAACGACTTGCGTCGTTTGTCACACGGCTGGCGCCGTATTAAGCCCACACGAAACTACAAGCAGTGCTACAAACGACTGACGTCGTTTGTCACACGGCTGGCGCCGTATGAAATCGTCAAAAAGAGAGTCCGTACCCATGCAAGCATGGACGGACTCTCTTTTTTCCGCTTTCGCACTGCTTATAGCTTCGTGCGGATAACAGGACTTGAACCTGTTACGGTATTCAATAACCGTTTATTTAATCACGTTTTTACGCTATTCGTTGTACAATCTGTGTACATTGTCGAAATTGCCGTGTAGGGTTTAGCCTGTTCTTCTGCCGTTTTTACATACTTTCCATTTTGGAAATGAGCCGCTGAAACTCATGCTTGGTGTCTTCCGGGGCCTTATCCATCAGGTCTCTTAACTCGGATACTACTTTATCGTCTCTTGAGTAGTTATACCGTCTTCTTGAATATCCGGGATTATAACTTCTGTAAGAGCCTCTGTAAGAACCATCGTCATAAGAGCCATCATCATAAGAACCACCTGCGTCTTCCATTGCCATGATGGTCTTTATGGACTTCAAGGTATGGGCAAGCTTGTCGATATACTCAAGCATCCCGGTTGATAACTCGGTCTTCTCGACCTTGTTTGTCACCTTGGTAAGCTCGTCAGATACCATACTGCACAGTTTTTCCATTGTTTCGTGTTTCATAGGCGTACCTCCTTATGCTCTTGCCGTAGCAGGAGTAGTGGTAGCCGTTGTAGGCGGATATACGCCAAGGATGTACTGTGTCTGTGCGGTAAGTGCGTTGGACAGATAGTTATTCTGTGCTACCTGCGAAGCGTTGAATGTCGCAATGTTAAGCTGATTCTGTAATTCAAGAATCTTCTCGTTCTTGGCGTCAATCTTGTCCTGACACATCATATCAAGGATTCTCTGCGTGTTTGCGTTGTTGGCAACAAGAATGTCCCTGATCCCTTCGCTGATGGCTGCTCTGTCGGCACAGTTTTCACTCTGAATGGTGTTCTGTAACTGACAGGAAGCAAGCCTCTGCTCACAACAACATGAAGCGTTCTGTGCGGCCAGGTCGGCTATCGCACCTGTGATGGCGGTCTGTGAAGCGAAGCTCTGCTGAAGGTCGGCTATCTGCCTTGCATTGTTTGCGATTTCTGCCTGTGCAAAGCCATTACTTACGGTGGCATTGACACCTGCAAATCCACCGCAAAGAGCGGTCTGAATGTCTCCAAGGCTACTCTGAACCCCGGTCAACTGATTCTGTGTTGCAAGATTCTGGAAACCGCTTGTGGTGATATCAGCCTGATTCATCCAAGGATAAATCTCTGCTCCACCGTAACCGCCTCCGAATCCTCCGAAGCCACCTGCGAAAAGAAGAAGAAGGATAATCCATCCCCAATCTCCTCCGAAACCGCCATTGTTACCCATGGGAGTAACAGGCATTACTGTGTTTTCTTCGTACATAATTTTTCCTCCTATAATTGTTTTAGGTTAGGAACTACTCTCTTAAGCGAATAGTCCGTATGTTAAGGCCTTTAACATCATTTGAACATCTGTGCTTTATTTACGGCAGCATTGTACTGTGCCTGTGATACCTTCCCGGTCTGCATAAGATACGTAAGAATATCATTGGGATTGGTCATCCCTTGGGGAATATTGATGCCTCTCTGCTGAAGGAATGCTACCGGGTTATTCTTTAACTGATTTAACATCTTTGTCTGTGGGTTCATCTTCTGAAATAACGGATTCATTTGCCATCTCCTTTATCTTTTTCTTAAGCTCTGCGATTTCGTCCTTTAAGACTTCCATCTCGTCCTTTGGTTTATTCCTGATCGTGTAATCAAGAATCTGCATGGTGGGTCTTCCTGCCATATCGGTCTCTTTAATATAGATAACCTGTGCTTCCGAGTCCCACAACGCTATTGTGTTGTTCGGTGCTACCAAGAAGGCTTTCGCCCCGGCTTCACCTTGTACCCATGTAATGTTGTTCATTTTTCCTCCTTATACCAATAGTATTGCGGAATCTCCGATAAAGAGTTCCATGAGTCATAAAGGCATCCGTCCACCACGGTGGCAACGTGCGTTCCAAATCCCAAGACATACGTCCCTTTGAAAAATTCGTGGCAGAAGTCTTCTGCATTGTAACAGTCATCGCACATAGGGACAGATTCTCGTCTGAATCCGTGCCTATATAAGGTTGCTCCCCACACACTGTTGGATGATGGCATATCACATAGCCTGATCGCATCGATTATAATAAGAAGAAATGCGTGTATCCAATTTGTGTTCAAAGCCTTGGCAACTGCCCGGACTGCACAATCTCCTACTCTTTTGCCTTTGGGGTTCGGGTTATATTCAATCCACATACTCTTGTCCTTTCATTAATATGATAGTCCTAACAGTGAAAAAGTTAAATGAAGCAAGCGTGCATCTTTCGTGCAACTTTTGTGCAATAAAAAAAGCCATACTGTTTAATATGACTTTTTCAGAAAATCTATATGCTTGAATATTTGTTCTTCGCCTTGATATACAATGGTTTTGATTCGCCTAACTGACAATTTGAATTCATCCTCTAATGACTCAAATTTAATTCCATCAATTAATCGTCTTTTGAGAATTTGTCTGTCACGCTCATTAAAAATCCATTCATCAATTAATAAAGACAACTGACTTACGCTAATATCCATAAAAGATTACTCACAATCAATCCAAGGCCCAACGCGATGCAGAGAATCCATTGCCGTTTAATGATTCTCTCGCATCGTGCCATATCAGATTCGTACAAAAGATAGGTCATGGAGTCAAACTCTTTTTTGTCCATTACTCTTCTCCCATTTTGGTTTCAATGACAGTAACCCTGTGTTCAAGATTCTTAAGCTCTCCCTGAATGGATGTCATCATGGTTTTTGATTCGTTGACAACCTGCTGAATGTTTTCAAGTTTAACAATAACGGTGGTCGAATCAATAGCCACTTTTTTGGCTTCGTGCTTATCATCCTTTGCGGCGTTCTTAATAAGAGAATACGCTGCGATAAGAAGCGATATAATTGTCAATACCCAAGGGAATGCCGTTTCAAAATCTATCATTTTTGTCCTCCAATGTCCGTCCGGGTATAATGTTGTTGTCATAGGCAAGTTCTCCTTTCAACACTATTATACTGTCGGTTTATTAAAGCATTGCTTCAAGCTCTGCTTTTCGTTTGTTTAAGTCTGCAATCTGCTGATTAATATCAGAGACTTGCTGATTTAACTTATCAATTGCTACGTTGATGTCGTTTATTTCAGCTTTGATTGCGCTTTTGTCGGAATCGAGCTTTGAAATGGTATCCTGGCCTACCCATCCGTATACGCCACCACCCACATAATTTCCTTTGTCATTGACCTTCCGGCAATGGTATGGGTATTTGCCTGTCGGATATATGTCCGTGATTCGTGCAAGGCTTGGTGCTTTATACGTTCCTGATCCTTTGTCGTTTGCAGAAGTATGATGATTTCCGCCAAGGAAATTAACAATTTCGCCAACACTGAAATCGCCTGTCGGTTCGTCTGGCACGGCAGGATTATAGATGAATCCCAAAAAATCGTATTTGCGTCCCTGACCCCATCTACCGTCTTTGTTGGTTCTCGTTTGAGTCCAAAACGGTCTTCTTGCGTTGTATCCGCTCTCGGATGTAATGATTGAACCGTCCGAGTTTATCTGCTCGACAACCGCTACGTGACCTGCTCCGTCACCGCCTGAACTTGCAGAACCCTGACTCCATACGATTATTGAACCGAGTTTCGGAGTCGTTCCGATAGTCAGACCGTAGGATTTTGCTTTGATGATAAACTGTTCCGCATTGCATACAAGCTGATACTTTATCATGTTCAAGCCTTGGATTTCTGCGTATCGAGAATTTGCATAGCCTACGCAATTGGCCAATACGTTTAATCCGGGGCATACAGGCTTTCCTTCAATTGCGTTGGAGTATCCGCCTTTTTTCTTGGTATTGTAATATGGATTTCCTTCGTCCGGGATTGTAAATCTTGGCGTGTACATCTTATGCCTCCTTCGGCTTTGGCTTGTCGTAAGTCATTGCCAACTTTGAGTCGCTCCATCCTTCGGTGGTGGGGTCGTTTACTACACCAAGCACACCGAGAATCATAAAGATAATCTTAACGATTTCAATTAATCGCTCTACGATGGGGTTAAGATCAGGAACAGGCCCGAAGAATCCCCACACTTCCGCAACAAGTGCGGCTACCAAAGTGATTAACGAAATCCAAAATACTTTGTTTTTTATTCTTGCTTTCCAATTGATTTTCATTTTTCTTCCTCCTATTCAGCGTTGGGAACAGGGTCAATATCCGTGTATCCCCAATACTCTTTGGCTTCCTGGCCACCGTGAGAATTGGTTACGGTACACATAGAGCCTTTAAGACTATCGTCTGTCATGTCCGTACCGAGGTTGGTATGAAACTTGGCCATGGCTGCGTTCCTGTCTTCATAGGACATCAACTCTGACTTTTTGATTTCTCCATTCTTTAAATACTTAACTCTTGTTACAAAAAACATAATCTTTTCCTCCTTTATTTTAAGAAATTGTTACATCATAGAATCCTGCGTGACATGATGGAGACCATCTGCTTCCCTCGTGGGACTCATATTCGGTATGCACTTCGACATATGGACTACCGCTATTTCCAATTGTGAACGTATAAGAACCACCATCACGGTCTATAGTGCCACCGTACCTTTCGTCATCATTGTAAATGTTGCTTCCGTCAATAGTCAGCCTTCCTTTTATTCGTCCACCTGCGGTAGCATAGTACCAATGCGTTATTGTGCAGGTTCTTCCGTAGCACTCGGGAGTAAATGTAATCCTTGCGGTTGCCTGTCCGTTGCATTCATAATCCGACCAATCAGCATAATAGTATGCTCCCCAAGTGCCCGAATCAGACACGCCACCGTGGTTTACGGTTGTCCACGTTGTTCCGCTATAGTTTCTTGTTGGGGTTATAAACTTGTTGTAGCCTTCTTGAAGCACGCCGCCGATGATTGGCGAAAACGGAAACTTCTTGCTTTTTAATGCTTTAATCCAAGCCATGACTCCTCCTTACAGATTGTGAATCCACAACCTCATGCTTGTTGCCTTCTCCAATGCATCGAATGTTACTACACAACTCCCTTCAGTAGTGGTGTAGCCTGTTGGAGCAATTGGCTCGTTGGGAGTAGATGCGGTCTGATTATCTGTGAGCAACTCTACGATTGAAGTGGTATGAATTGCCGAATCACTGAAAGTTACGGATGTATCACCTACCGCACAATTCTGAACCGTGGTAAGAACTCCAAGAGCCGTAGATACGTTTGATGCATTATCGTCTACCTTCTTCTCAAGTTTACCCATCGCACTATTCACCGTGTCGGTGGTGGCAATGGGTGAAGAAGTCTGTGCCTTGGCGTATCCTGTCATCTTGATGTCCGAACCAACGTAATCGGAATTTGATGGAGTAACCGCTCCTGTGCGTCCATTAAAGGATGTGACTCTGCTTGACGCTACCTCATCGTCAAGTTTTCTTTCCAACTTTCCGATGGCTTGGTTGACCTTGTCAGAGGTCACTATTGCCCCTGTGCTTGAAGGTTTGCTATACCCTGTCATCGGAATCATGTTGCCTGTGTAGTCTCCGTCTGCAGGGGATACCGCTCCTGTCCTGCTATTAAACGAGGTCACCCTTGAAGATGCGGTCTCATCATCAATCTTCTTCTCTAACTTGCCGAGTGCTTGGTTAATTGTATCTGTCGATGCAATTGCACCTGCAGATGATGCCTTACTGTAGCCTGTTGCTTTGATGTCAGAGCCATCGAGTGTGATGCTCTGTCCTGTGTGACCGTTTACGGTGGTCAATGAACCTGCAAAGCAATCCCACATAAGGTCTGCGGTCACATATGCGTTTGTTCCTGCAGGGTACGACTTGCCTCCGCCATCCTTAAATCGTGAGTCAGAGGTGAAGGCATCGGAGATGTTGTACATCATACCTGCGGCAAGGTTCTGTGTGGGGAGGTTTGCAAAAGCAACCGTTCCCATAGGAAGAAGTCCTCCTGCCATACCTGCCGCTATCTGTTCGCACTGTTCCTTGTAGTGTTTTGCATTGTCATTATCTTCGCCTGATCTTGTCCCGGTGCCGCCTACGGCATAGCTCTGTGAGAGCGTGGCGTAACTTGATGCACTTGTTGCGGATGCAGATGCATTACTTGCAGAAGTCGATGCGTTTGATGCTGATGTCGATGCTGCGCTTGCGGATGCGGAAGCGTTAGATTCACTTGTAGCCGCATTGCTTGCAGATGTCGATGCATTTGATGCTGATGTCGATGCGTTAGATTCGCTTGTGGCTGCTGCGTTTTTGTAGGCCAGGGCATTGGCTTCCGAGGTTGCTGCTGCGTTTTTATAGGTCAGGGCATTCGCTTCCGAGGTTGCTGCGTTACTTTCGGATGTAGCAGCCGCATTTTTGGATGCAAGGGCATCGGTTGCAGATGTAGCCGCATTATTCTTGTGATATTCTGCGTTGGATTCGCTCTGTGATGCTTCGAATGCGGAAGAAGCAGCCTGTTCTGATAAATATTTGGAATTATTATGGAAATAAGGACTTGTGCTACCTACATCTACACCATTCTGCTTGCCGATTGCGTAGCCTTCAGACTTAAGCGCATATTCTTCAACATCATCAATCCGGGCAATGGCATCCGCAATGACTGTGGATGTGTACTCCGTACCGTCTCCAAAGACGATAGTGATGATGTTATTTTCATCGATATACATGTCTGCGATAGCAGAGTCCTTCATGGCTTCCGCTTCCGCAATAGCTTCCGTAAGAGCCGTATAAGTGGTAGTTCCTTCAGCCTCTGAATCCTCGATGTTTGACTCCCACACTTCCATTCCAAACTTGGGAGATACAAGGGTTGTGATGTTAGTTCCGACTGTGCGGATAATCTTTAACTGAAGTTCTACTACTCCGGCTTCAGAAATGTCCTGATCCAAGACATCATAAATGACCTTATTGTTTTCCGTGTCGATGGAGCAAGCATTAATAGAAGGCTCTGTCTGTGAAGGCCTTCTTACGTACATCGATGCGGTTATATTATCTAACGGAAAAGTGTAATTTTCAGGGCCTTCCTTCAAAGTGATTTCCATGGTACGTGCCGTGTTTTCGCCTGTCTGAAATCCCTGAAGAACTCTCTGTAATCCGTTCTTATGTGTGTCCAATGTGAATCTATATGTAAGTTTGTTCATGGCTTTTCCTCCTTACTTAATTATGATAATAAAAAGAGAGTGGGTATTTCTACCCACCCCCTTTGCCTTACTTAAGGGTTATTCCCGGCCATATTCTGCCGACTGTGTTGTTCCAAAAGACTTTGAATGCTCTGAAGGTACTTGATACCGGGACTCCGCTTGCATCGATGCCCTTGGCAATTTCGTATAATACCTTGTAATTGATAGCCTTACCTTTTATGAGGTTGCCTATTCTGATGGTTGCTTTGCCGAGGTTTTCAAAAATGGCTTCGTCCATTCTTGTATCGGTGTATATCTTGTACTGCCATCCGAAGATTACCTTGAAGCCATCAAACAGAATTGACCACGCATCCTTTATAATCGGAATCTTTCTTAACGGATTCAGTTCTTCAATGAATCTCTTAAAGAAGTCTACGATCAGGTTCTCGTCATCCTCGTCTCCGTCATAATTTCTTATCTTTCCGATAACTGCACGGAGGAGTGATTCAACTGCCGAGCTGATTAAGTAAATTGTTGCGGCTCTGCGGATTGTTTCTCCGTACTTCTTGAGTGCGGCCTGTTTTCCGCTTCTTCTTGCTTCCATTGAAAATGACTCTGCTGCGTCCATAAGGACGTTTAAGGCCAGGGTCGGCTCGGATTGGAATGCCGTTATCATCTTGGAGTACATGGTCTTGTCTCTCATGATTTGAGACCGGGTAAGGATTGAATCCACTACCTGCGTTCCGTAAATGACTTCGGTCAGCCTCTCTGCGGTCTCCTTGTAAAGGTCATCGCCTTCAAGAGCAGGATACTTGTCCTTGGTCTCTAACAGACACGCATTCCATAACTTGCTCCAAGTCCATTCATCTGCCTTACCTGCAAGGTACAGACCCTTTTCAATGATGCTTTCCTTCTTGGACTCGTCCTGCATAATCTTATGCTCAAGGCCCCGGTGGATGGAAGTATTGTAGAATCCCATGTCCTTCCATACCGCTATACCGCACCACTTAAGAGCTTCCTTGGTTGACTTCATCGCCATACCTTTTGCAAGGTACTTGGAATCTATCATATATCCGGCTCTTATGTAAGACAGAGGCTGAAGTGCTGCCACCTGAAGGTTGGCCGCTACGGCTGCGGTCTTGTAGTTCTTCATCATCTTACCTGCAAAGTCATCCGCTCTGCCACCGCTTACGTCTCCGTTCATGTCTGCCAAGAGAAGTCCGATGTACCTGTTGCCCTGCGCTCCGAGTGTGTTTTCAATGGAGGCTTTAACCGAATGCCAATGAGCTTTGTTTTCGGCTTCGTCTAACATCTCAACGTCTTTGTAATTCCATATCCTGATCACATCAAGAACCGGGAGTGCCAATGAGTGGTACTGTGCCATCTCGGTGGAGTGCATTGCGAACACTTCAAAGATGTCAAATATCTCGATAGGGTTCTTGGCGTTGGGATTGATAGGCTTCGTGAATCCCATGTTCAGCAACTGATAAAGGGATGTGCCTCTCTGCCTTGCTTCACGTGACAACTGATTTTGGTCTACCTTGATAGGGAAGTAGTTTTTCTCGGTCATTCCCTTGAAGCCAAAACGCTTCATCGTGATTTCGTTGCCCCACTTCTGACATACGGTGTTCATAAACTCCTGAAGTTTGTCAGCAACCTCTTTTTGCTCTGCGGTAAGAGAATTGATTATCGTTTCAAGGCTTGCCTTGGTGAGTGTGGTGTTCTCAATCTGTCTTGTGGTTTCTTTTGCTCCCTTGACCTTAAAGTCTCCAATCTTAATACCGCCTGTCTTCAAGTGGTTAATTGCCTGATCACGTTTTGATAAGCAATACAAACTCATAATCTGCGGAACGGTCATCTGAATGGTTTTCTTCCGGGGTTGTACTAAATCTTCTCCCTTTACCGTGCCGTACTCGATTTCGTCTACGGTGAAGGTCTTGACTTCATTTCTCCATGCGTTAACATCTTTCCCGGAGAAGGTTTCCTTTGCGTAGTCCTCAATCTGCTTTGCTTCGAATGCGTACTGATTCATACCGTCCATGAGGAGTTTAAATGCCTTTTGGCCACCTGCTCCGAGCCTCTTAAAGAAGTAGAACGGAACGGTATTGTCGATTTCAAGGAACTGTGTTGCCCGGTTGTCGAACTTTTTCTGTCCGATTGAATCAAGGTAACTGATTATTTCCTGGCCTACTCCGCTTACGGACTCTTTGTTGTGAGCCGACAGGCACTTATTCATGTTGGTAATGGCACTCTTAAGAGCCGTAATCATGTTTGAAAGGCTCTCCAAGTCTGCCGTACTCATCTTGGAAAGGTTGAAGTTTTCACCCTGTCTTGCTTCCACGGCAGCCACTGCGTCTTTTATCTTGGCAAATTCGGTGGTGAATTCAGGTATCCAATCCAACTGACTTAAGTCATAGGCGTCTTTATCTGCCACCTTGTCCTGCTCTATCTCAAGAAGCAACTGACTTATCTTTGCCATTCTCTGTCCGAGAGTCTCTTCAGACTTGGTAAGGTTACCTTTAGATTTCCGCCACTCATAATCGTCCTTTGTGAAACTGATGGATGTTAAGAGTTTGCCCAAAGGCTCTTTGATGGCCTGCGGCACCGGGTTGGTCTTATCATTTGTGAGAAGCCATCTTGAAAGTACCTGCGACTGCTCCGTTATCTTATCGATAATGGCTTGCTTTTCTGCTTTGGCTTTCTCAATGCCCTTCTCCATCTTGAGTGCCGTGTTTTCCTCGGTGAGCCTCTTATTTTCAAGAGTAAGCTCATCTACAAGCTTCTGTGCTTCAGGAGGTAACTTGGTGGACTTTAACACGCTTTCGGAGTCGGTAGGATTTGCATTGTCCACGGACTTGACCGCTTCTGCATTAAAAGGCATCCATGCTTTTTCAAACTCATCGTTACTCTGAATGCCATCGTATCCGGCTGCCTGAATCCTTTCGGAAAGGTTTCCGTCTCCGTACCAATACTCGGAGGAATCAAGTAATTCATAAAATGCATAGTACGTTCCGTCTTCAAACCTTCCGCCCTTCAAAGGGTCTGCCTGGCCGTTTTTCCCGGTAACCGAAGAATCAAATTCAAAATCGGTAACGCCATTTGCCTTGAAGAACTTTTCCCATCCTTTTAAGGTCTTGGCTTCTCCGTCCATTACAAGAGGATTCTTGATGTTTAAGTAATACGCCTTGGTGTCTCCGTAAATCTTTGCGTATTCTTTATCTTCGGAGAAGTATCCGACTATCTTGGATAGACCGTTCTTTTCTGTGGTAAACTTATTGGGTTTGAAGGCTTCGAAGTCTTCATATGTTCCGTGGTATACCACAAGAAGTCTGCCCTGATCATCTACTACCTTCGAATCCTTGAAGTAGTTCTGCTGCCCTTCGGTAAGTACCTTCCCGTTGGAATCCATCTTTACGGACTTACGCAAGTCGGTAGACTCCGTAGGGTTAAGGTTTGAAGTGAGTTTAATCTGATCAGGATAGAAGGATACTACATCGGTGTTTCCGTAATTTGATTCTTCATCACCTTCCAAGACATTCTTTACGATTAATCCGTCATAACCTTCTTTGTAAGCAAGGTCTGCAAGTGTGTCTACGCTATGTTCCTGTCCGTTGTAGACTATATCGTAATAGTGTGAAGGCTCGATAATTTTGACTTTTTTGCCTCTAATCGTGTAATTGGTTGCCTCATAGAGTTTCTTGGGATGATGGGTCTCAAAGTATTTGCTGATTTGCTCAACTGTCTTATCATCAAAAATGTCTTCGATGTGGTAGGTTGTACGTTTAAACTTCTTTCCCTTTTCATTTTCCAAGGAAACAACATACTTGCCTGTGTTTTCGTAATACTCGATTGAGGCATTGGTTTTTTCGCCTTCAAAAGCTACTCTCGAAACGTCAATAACTAACGGATTTGTAAGATTAACGTAGCAAGCATATATACTACCTTCCCCTGTCTCCGGGTCAAATCTTTTGGCCATAGTTCCGTCAGGCATGGCAAATGAGTTTGCCGTGAATCGGCTCGTTGAGAAAAAGTTAAACTGTTCTGTGCTAAACTCCGTAAATCCCGGTCTAATTGTACCGTGAAAAAGAACCAACAACCTGCCCTGATCGTCTCTGGCCTGTGAATTTGAGAAGAAAGATTGCTGCCCTTCGGATAATGTTCTGCCTTCGGAATCCATCTTGACGGATTTGCGGATGTCCGGGTTAGTAGTGGGGTTAAGGTTTGTCTTGTTTTTAAACTGCTCGGATGAAAAAGCAACAAAGGAATTGCCACGCATTACAGTGCCATTTTCTGTTAAATCTCCACCTTCATTGAGAATAATACCGTCAAAATCGTATCCTTTATCGTCAATGAAATCTTTAAGATTATCCGCCTCATTCCAATCAATTCCGGCGGCAATATAAGAATCAATTTCTGCTTTTGAAGCAAGCGGATTGATTCCCATCGCATATCCACCTTTGATATACTCATCAATAAATATTTTGCGAACTTTTGAATCAGAAATATCAAACGGCTTTGTAATGTTTAAATAACCTTCATATATTTGCGGTGTATTTCCTGCTCTTCCATTTCCGCTTGAACGAGTATATCTGTCTGCATACTTTTTGTCTGCCGTAAAGTACACTAAACCATTTTTAAAAATCGTAAATCCGCCATGAGATGTTCCGTGGTAAACAAGAAGCAGGTTTCCGTTATTATCTCGGATTTTAGACTCGGCAAAGTAATTCTGCTGCCCTTCCGTTAAAGTGTTGCCTTCGGAATCTATTTTTGAAGATTGTCGTATTTCTTTATTTTGAACAGAATCTTCATCACTTCGTCCTCTGTCTCCGGCTGCGTTTCTGCTAATTCCTTGAGCATCTCTTTTAGAACTGTTTCCGTTGTCATTGCCGCTAAAATCGCTTGCGTAAATCTCTCTGTCATTCCTAATGCGGCTAACAATTCTGCTAATGTCTTGAGCCTGTCTTCCATTAAATTCAACTCCTTTCGTTGCCGTAATGTTGGGCGATTCTATGTTTATTATTTCAAAAACGTGAAAATCATTTATGCCATAACTTTCAAAATAGAAGAAATGATTCGCTGATTCGACCTCTCCCATAAAACGCATCGATTGATGCTTTAATCTACGTCCATTGGCAAGTTTAAATATTTCGCTTCTTGCCTCATCAAATTCTCCGGGATATAGCCTATCATCCATGTGGAACAACGCTCCACGGAATTCTTTGGGGACATCGTCATACAAGTCATCAACATAAATGGTGTTGGGGTCACGAATATCAAGAGTGGTGTCTATTTTTTTTGAAAACAGAGTGTGATTGGCAACATCTAATTTTTCATTTGTTGCTTCAGTTCTATTTTCGTCTGTCTTCGCATCATTACCTTTTACAACCTCATATGAAACATGAGCAATTCCTCTTTTGTCCAAGGCATCTACAAGTTTACTGTCTGCATTGGCAGGAATTGTGACGTATGCTATTTCGTCAAGACCCACGGCTCTAACAGGCTTTGCCTCAAAGTAGTCCGTTGGCATCCGCATAATGTCGTTATAAAGGTCAAGAATATTTTGTGCCGTATGGTCTGTTACATGAAGTCCATACCATTCTTTGAGCCTTCTGTTAATAGATGCAACATTCTTTGCACCACGAAGAGAATCAACAATCGCCTCACCAGCTCTGTCCATAGCCGCAAAGCCGTTAGGTTCTCTTGTATCCTTTATAGCGCTTGCTATTTCAATCAAGCGGTCGGTGTACTGTTCCCTTAACTTTTGACGCTCCTCATCGTCTTGGTGAACAAGTCTTGCCACATCATTTTTTATATCTTCTATTGAGGAATACTTTCTTGTTGCAACTCCCCATATTTGCATAACATCAAAAAGCGCATTGCCTGCTCCCTGTTGCTCCTGTTGTTTCATGGCTCGGACAACATTTTCAAGAGTTACCTCATAGTGAAGTGCTTCGAAAGAACGTCTATTGCCTGAAGGAGTAAAGAAATCAACATTGTTTCTGATTCCTTCTTTTTCAATTATACCATCAAAAAGACTTGTAATCCAAGATTCATATTCAGTCTTGTTTGTAAGGTTATCATTTATCATATCCTTGAATTGTTTGGAATCAAGAACCTGCATTGCTCCTCTTTTGCGATATGAGTACATAGCACGAACTGCACGGTCATATTCACTCCATGACAGTGTTCCATCGTCCTCATCAAACATATGATAGTGCTGCTCTCTTATTTTCTTTTGATAGCCTTTTAAATCCTGATCTTTTATTCCATCATAAGGTATAGGGTTCTCCCTTATATACGCTTCATTTAGCGAAAGTCTTATTCTATCAACAATATCGGGATGCTCTTTGTAGAAACTATAGCCTTGTTCGTGCATTTCGTTGACAATATCATCGCCAAGGACTATTGCAAGCGCACCAAGAGCCTCGTTAGAGACCCCTTTGCCTTCCATGTACAATTTATCTTTTGTCGGAATATCGAACCCTTTTCCTGTGTCCTGCAAATAGGCATACTTAATAATGTCAGAATCGCCATAAGCATTTACCGCATCTGCCCATCTGTTGAACTTGTCGGTCATGTTATCCATGTCAAGGTTAGCACTTCCAAGCATATTATACTTTTCCATGCCACCAACAAGCGATATTATTTTGTCTGCAACCTCTTTTCTTTTAGTAGATGAGATTTTTTTATCAACACTTGGAAAAACAGGAGTCCACGCATCACCACTATAAACACGATTTGCACTGCTCCATTTAGGGTCAATTGTTGCCTTGGTAAAAACCACTGTACAATCTCCATAGCCAACATGAGGCATCTGTCCTCCTGATCCTACTCCATGCAACTACAGGATATCTCTCCGTACATCTTCTTTCTGATTTCATCGATATCGTCCATGACCCACTCTTCGTCAACAATAATGGTTTGAATGCCGTAT
>Ga0129306_1002237_pt1 | contig 17959 bp, 15 predicted proteins | sample P827metagenome_FD_94438 | JGI IMG/M metagenome (GOLD analysis project Ga0129306, IMG submission 94438) | Capybara group fecal microbial communities from Wisconsin, USA - P827 metagenome | ecosystem: Host-associated > Mammals > Digestive system > Large intestine > Fecal | place: USA: Wisconsin... | reverse complement strand
TAAGTGACCTCCCTTTGTATGCGGTAATCCCTGTTACCGCTATTGTTGTGTTCAGATAATAGCATACTACAGGTAAATCCACGATGCTACAAATGTGAGGTCACTTCATATTATCTGGTACATGTGTAAAAAGTTGATTTTATCTTTTAGTTGGTATAAAATTTGAGGATAATTACATATGTACCAGGTACGTGTGTAAAAAAATTACATATGTACCAGGTACCTATGTAAAAAATTGAAATGAAAGACGGATGTTGAAATGATAAACACGGTTATTTTTGATATGGACGGAACGGTGCTTGACACCTTAGAGGATCTTGCGGATGCCATAAACTACGTAATGGGGCGCTTTAATCTGTCTGCCCGCAGCATTAACGAATGCAGGCAGTTTGTGGGAAACGGAATAAAGGTTGCCCTTAACCTTGCCTCAAATGAGAAATATCCTGATGTGACACTTGACGAGATGGTCAGCATTTTCAAGGAGTACTATGACGTGCACTGCCTTGACAAAACAAAGCCCTACGAGGGCATCCCGGAGCTTATTGCAGGGCTTAATGCAGAAGGCTATAAGGTCGGCATTGTTTCAAATAAGATCGACTCTGCGGTAAAAGAGCTTAACTCAAAATTCTTTGCAGAAAACGTCAGTGTTGCTATTGGCGAAAGGACGGGAGTGAGAAGAAAACCGGCTCCGGATACAGTACTTGAAGCTATTAAAGAGCTTGGCAGCAGCAAAGAAGAGACAATTTACGTAGGGGATTCTGAGGTAGATATAGAAACTGCGAAAAATACAGGCATTCCTTGCATATCTGTACTTTGGGGCTTTAGAGACAAAGATGTACTTGACGCGGCAGGCGGAAAGTTTTATGCAAAGAAACCTCTGGATGTAATGAACATAATAAGGCAGATAAATAGCGGAATGTAATCCGCTTACTGCCTGCAAAAAAAGAAAACAAAAAAAGTTGTTGACAAAATATATTTAATCAAATATAATATAGCAAAACTTAAACAAACACAGCAACATTTATATCTTAGAAAAGGAGGAATATCATGACATACGCTGTCAGATTTTACACCAAAACAGGTAACACAAAGCGTCTTGCAGAGGCTATAGCAAAAGAGCTCGGCGTAGAGGCTCTTCCTATCAGCAACCCTGTAGACGAGAAAGTTGATGTACTTTTCCTTGGTAATTCTTACTATGCATTCTCAATCGATCCTGAAGTAAGAGATTTTGTAAGAAGCCTTGATAAGGAAAAGGTTGGAAAGATCGTTAACTTTGGCTCAGCTGCTATGCTTAACTCTACTTACAAAAAGGTTAAGGCTGAGGCTGACAAGGTAGGCATTCCAATGGATGAAAGAGAATTCCACTGCAAAGGCGAATTTAAAGGCGTACATAAGGGCAGACCAAACGCTGAAGATGTTGCCGCAGCAGCAGAATTTGCAAAGAAATTTATAGGTTAAGGAGATCGAAACAAAGCGTAAACAGATATTTTTTTTCTTAGACAATTAACTTACAGACAGGTTAATGTGGTTTTATCTAAAAACTGACATGACCTGTCTTTTTTTTGCTTTATTATGTTATAATCTGGTTATGACCGCGAATAACGGTGACAAATATTTTATTTAAAGGGGATCAATATGAAAAGAGAATTTTTGCTTACGCCGCCCATGGGGTGGAACAGCTACGATTACTATGACACGACGGTTACGGAAGAGGATATCCGTAAAAATGCGGAATACATGGCCGCAAACCTTAAACAATACGGCTACGAGTATATAGTTGTAGATATCGAATGGTATTCAAATGATGCAGGAACAAAGAGGGATAAGTACCAGTATATCCCTTTTGGCGATGATGAAATGGATGATTACGGCAGATTTTTGCCTGCACCGGGAAGGTTTCCGAGTAGCAAAGGCGGAAACGGTTTTAAGCCTTTAGCTGATTACGTGCATTCTCTTGGGCTTAAGTTTGGAATACATATAATGAGAGGCATACCAAGAGCTGCGGCAGAAAAACATCTTCCTGTGCTTGGAACAGCAGTTACTTCAGCGGAGGTTGCAGACCCTAATTCTATCTGTATCTGGAACCCTGATATGTATGGCGTTAGAAATACGCCTGAAGGTCAGGCCTATTATGACTCCATCATCAGCATGTATGCTGACTGGGGCGTGGATTTTATAAAATGCGACGACATTTGCGACAGCAGGCTTTATAGAGATGAGGCGCTAAATGGCCCTTTCTCCGGCTGGCACGAAACTGAGATGATCCATAAGTCCATAGAAAAGACAGGAAGAGATATAGTGCTTTCGTTATCACCTGGACCTGCCCACATTGACAAGTCGTGGTTTTACAGGAAAAATGCCAACATGTGGCGCATAACCGATGATTTTTGGGATGATTTTGAGCTTCTTAAAAACATGTTTTACCGCTGCGAAATGTGGCAGGACCATGTGGGGGCAGGCTCGTATCCTGACTGTGATATGCTGCCTGTAGGTACTTTGGGCGGCGGTTTTGGCGGAGACCCTTGGAAGTCGCATTTTAGTAAAGATGAGCTTCAGACCATGATGACACTTTGGTGTATCTTCAGGTCGCCACTTATGATAGGCGGCGAGCTTACAAAGATGACAGATTACGATCTTTCATTTCTGACAAATAAGAATGTCCTTGAAATGTCAGGTAAAAGCAGGAGAGGAAGACAGCTGCGACTATCCGAAAATGAGGCAGTCTGGGCATCTGTTGATGTAGAAGACGGTGGCAAGATAAAGGCATACGCACTATTTAACCTGAGTGAAAAAGAGCGGGAGATCATCATTGACCTGCCTTCAGGAAGCCCTGAAACCATCACAGCTATTGAAGGCTGGAGCAGGGAAAAGTACAGCTTTACAGAAGGCAAGTTAAAAGCGAAGGTGCCGGCACACGGGGTGAAGTTGTTTGTTATTGAATGAGTAAAAAGAAGTAATATTGGTGTTGAATTTTTTCATAATGGGTGTATAATGTGACGCGGTCGCTAAATAATTGTTTTTTTTGCTTAAATAAGGAGAATACTTAAGCAATCAAAAATATTGACATTAGTGATTAAATGTGTTTAAATGTGCTCATGGAGGATATTATTTATGAACACATCCAATATCACTAATTATAAACCAAAAGATTTTGCTGAATTATTAGGCGTTTCCGTGAAGACGTTGCAGCGCTGGGATAGAGAGGGAACTTTAAAAGCAAATCGAACTCCAACTGACAGGCGTTATTACACTTATGACCAATATCTTCAATTCAAAGGTATAAATACAGTAAATGATAATCGTCAAATTGTTATTTATGCCAGAGTGTCTACAAGAAATCAAAAAGATGATTTGCAAAAGCAAGTAACATTTTTACGACAGTTTTGTAACGCAAAAGGCATCATTGTAGACCAATGTATTGAGGATTATGGAAGTAGTCTTAATTACAATCGTAAAAAGTGGAATCAGCTATTAGACGAAGTAATGGAACAAAAAATCAAAACTATCATAGTTACACATAAGGATAGATTTATCAGATTTGGCTATGATTGGTTTGAAAAATTCTGTATGAAGTTCAATACAACCATAGTGGTAGTGAATAATGAAGAACTATCACCACAAGAAGAGCTCGTGCAGGATATTGTATCCATACTCCGCGTTTTCTCTTGTAGATTGTACGGACTTCGTAAGTATAAAAAACAAATAGAAGGAGATGAAGAAATTGCTAAAGAGCTTCAAGACGGAAATAAATCCGACAGCGGAGCAGAAAGTAAAGATTAACAAGACAATTGGTACTTGCAGATACGTCTATAACTTCTATCTTGGTTATAACAAATCTTTGCATGATAAAGGCGAGAAATTCATGACGGGTAAGAGTTTTAGCGTATGGCTTAATAACGAATATATTCCAAATAATCCTGATAAAGCATGGATTAAAGAAGTATATTCAAAAGCTGTAAAAAAATCTATTGAAGATGGATGTACTGCATTTACGAGATTTTTTAAACATCAGAGTGCTTTTCCTAATTTTAAGAAGAAGGGAAAGTCTGATGTAAAAATGTATTTTGTTAAGAATAATCCAAAAGATTGCCAATGTGAGAGACATAGGATAAACATTCCGACTTTAGGTTGGGTGCGTCTTAAAGAAAAAGGTTATATACCAACAACTAAAGATGTTTGGAAAATCAAAAGCGGTACAATATCCGTTAAGGCAGACAGATACTATGTGTCGGTTCTTGTTGAACTTCCAGATGTAAAGATTATTAACAATAGCAATGATGGTATAGGAATTGACTTAGGACTAAAAGCCTTGGCGATTGTTTCTAACGGCAAGACATATAAGAACATCAACAAGTCAGCAAGGTTAAGAAAATTAGATAAACAATTACGTAGAGAACAAAGATGTCTCTCTCGCAAATATGAAAATTTAAAGAAAGGAGAGTCCACCCAAAAATCAAATATACAAAAACAAAAACTTAAGGTACAAAAACTTCATCTAAGGATAAATAATATCCGTACTGACTACATAAATAAAACAATAGCTGAGATAGTGAAAGCCAAACCATCTTACATAACTATTGAAGATTTGAATATATCAGGAATGATGAAGAACAAGCATCTTTCAAGAGCTGTTGCATCACAGAAGTTTTATGAATTTAGAACAAAGCTGAAAGCTAAGTGTGATAATAACGGTATTGAGTTAAGAGTTGTAGACAGATGGTATCCATCTTCTAAAATTTGCCCCTGTTGCGGTGCTATTAAGAAGGATTTAAAACTTTCAGACAGAATATATCGCTGTGCTTGTGGCTATGTTGGGGACAGGGATTTTAATGCAAGTCTTAATCTTAGAGATGCAGTAACTTACAAAGTTGCATAATCAAGCAAATGTAAGTATGTACCGAAGGCTATTTTCGGGAATTTACGACTGTGGAGTGTACAAGAACTTGTTAGTAGTGTGTTGTTTGCAACCACCAAAGCATACACATTGAAACAGTAAGAGGTATCCGCGAGGACTTCAATTTCTCGATGTGTTTGAGTATATTTAAACACATTTTGAGTGGCAGTGAGCAAAATGGCTGTTTCCTACAACTACGAGGAAGGACACATAGAAAAAGAAGGCACTAACAGGCTTACAGATATCGCCCATGAGGATTCGGTGTATGATTTTTATCTTTTGCATTCAGACTTAAATGAGGTCTGGGAACTTGGCGAGACTATGGAAAATAGCTCATCTCCCGCACATAAAAGGGCCGGAAGAGCCATAAAACGGGTCATGATGATGCTTGTAAGAGAAAAGATGACCAGAAATGCCGGTAATCTTCTTGATTACGCAAAAAGTCTTAACCGAAAGATCATGGTAAATTCTGTTGACCCTATACGAAAAGAACTTGCTATTGAATTTGCCTTTAATACAATCAAAAAAGGTTTTGCCATTTGGGAAGAGCAGATGATTAGCGGTTGAAATCACGGCTATAATGATTATAACATTTATGCCAGAATAGAAATAGGAGGATGAGTATGGAGGAATTGACAGCTTTATTAAACAAGGTAGAAGACTCTTATTATGATTTAGTACTTGGGATTACACACTATTGTAAGAAAAAATCGTCCAGGCTTGAAACTGTTCTTAAATTTATGAAAGAGCATCCATATGCTAATTCTTCGGATATTGTATATTTTGTATCAACACAGCCTGATTTTGTTGAAGACGCTTCCATGATGAGAGTTGGATAATAGTGAGAAATAGGACTAAATTCAAAGAGAGGCCCTCATGCCTCTCTTATTCTTTTAGCACACTCAAGTGCCTCAGCAAGGTTATCTGCCGGGGTTTCTGTTAGTTTTCTTACTATGTCGTAGAGCTTTTCGCAGTACTTTGCGGCTCTTTCTTTGTTTATAGGCTTTTCCGGGAAAAGTCTTAAGTAGTTGTTTCTATATATTTTTGAAAGTATCTCTTTAGAAAGGTTGAGTCCCTTGATATCAAAGCCCCAATTAACTGAGAAAATGGTCTCGTCTGTTTCAAGGATAGCACGCATAAGTGTTATGGTGTAAAACGGGTCAAGTTCTACGGTGTTATCCGTTCCAAACAAGATCCTATCCTGGTAGCTTTCTATAAAGTCTTTTGCACGTCCGATATCCTTTGAAAAATAGTAGTAGATCTGATCACAAGGGGTTATATCAAGGCAAAGGTTAGAGTGCCTATCCATAATGCCTGAAAGGTCATCAAGATCATCTGCATGGCAAAGCATGTGCGGTGCAATAAAGTGCAGATCAGGATGCTTTGTAAGGATGTTTTCAAGCTCAGACCATTTCTTTATATTTGCCTTCTGAAATTCCTCGTTCCACATTTCCGGCTTGTTGTCATCGACACCCGCCTGATATGTAAGAAAAGGCGGATTTTCAACCTGATTGTGGTTCTTTGCAAATGTACGCCTGTATGGAGAATGGGCGTAGGTTCCGATGTGGTAAATGATAGGAGCGCCTTCTTTTTCAAGGACTGAAAACATGTTGTCAAAGAGCGGATGGTCAAGTGGCCTTCCGTCTGCATTGGCATCTGCCATCTTGACTCCGTCTATTCCGGCGTCAATAAAGTCCTGTACCTGAGCGGCTCCGCCTGCGGCATCTACGCCAAATTCAGGTATCATAAAGGTTGGATTGCCAAGTACGCTGAATTTCTCCGGGTATAAGACCTTGGCAAGAAGAGCGGGAGCTTCTGTGAGGCAGGCGCTTCTTCCGTGCTTTACGCAAAGCAGGTTCTCTTTATCGATACCTGCAGCAGATAAGTGGTCTAAAGCATTTTTAAGAAAGCCATCTACAGTGCAGCCGCCGTGAGCATGCACGTGTGCATCAATGATCCCAGTGTTAAACTTCATTTCATTATCCTCTTTTCTTTAAAAATAGAATATCCTCTACAACTGATTATACCTGAAGTAATCAGCAAAAAAATATCTGATGTTATCAATAATGTAAGAAGATTTTTAGGCAAAAATCGGCACAAATGTACCTATTTTTTGGATTGATATGAAACGTTTTATTTGATACTATAAGATTTGGTGGAAAGAGATTATTTTACTTGATATTATGGAGGTTTTTACTTATGGTTTCACTTCTTCTTGCCATTATTTATATAGCGTTTATCAGCCTTGGCCTGCCTGATTCTATGCTGGGTTCGGCCTGGCCTGTTATGCACATAGAACTTAATGCGCCCCTTTCTTTTGCGGGAGTCATCAGTATGACAATCGCCTGCGGCACTATTGTTTCAAGCCTTCTTTCAGACAAGCTTACAAAAAAGTTTGGCGCAGGGCTTGTTACTGCGGTGAGCGTACTTATGACAGCGGTTGCAATGTTTGGCTTTTCGATTTCAAATGCCCCATGGATGCTTATATGCTGGGGAGTGCCATACGGCCTTGGAGCCGGCGCTGTAGATGCGGCTCTTAATAATTATGTGGCGCTTCACTACAATTCAAGACAGATGAGCTGGCTTCATTGCTTTTGGGGCGTTGGCGTATCTGTAAGCCCTTATGTAATGGGATATGCGCTTTCACACAATATGAGCTGGCATACAGGCTACAGAGTTATATCGCTTTTCCAGGTTGCACTTACTGCGATCCTTTTCCTTTCACTTCCTCTTTGGAAAAACAGAAAAGGAGAGGTATCTGATGAAAATGCAGCAGCAAACACTCTTTCCGGCGCTCTTAAGATAAAAGGCGTAAAGAATATACTTATTGCCTTCTTTGGATACTGCGCTCTTGAGTCTACTGCAGGACTTTGGGCAAGTACCTATATGGTTGAATACAGAGGCATCGATCCTACCGTTGCGGCAAATTACGCTTCGCTTTATTTTATAGGTATTACAGTCGGAAGATTTTTAAACGGATTTGTGGCAGACAGGTTCGGCGATCGGAACATGATAAGAACAGGCCTTGCTATTATCGCGGTTGGCGTTGTATGCGTGCTTATGCCCGTAAATGCCATATCTCTTTGCGGCCTTGTGGTTATCGGTCTTGGATGCGCACCGGTTTATCCTTGCGTCATCCATTCAACCCCTGCAAACTTCGGCCCTGAAAATTCCCAGGCTATAGTAGGAATACAGATGGCAAGTGCATATAGCGGTTCCACACTTATGCCGCCTCTTTTCGGACTTATAGCCCAGTATGTAAATGTGGCTCTTTATCCTCTGTATCTTGGTATTTTTGCAGTGCTTATGTTTGTTATGACAGAAAGCGCAAACAAGCTTGTGGATGCTAACAGGGTAAAGAACGTGTAAATGATAAAAATGCCTTATTTAAAGGCTTAGATAGACTTTTTTTGAGAGGAATCATTAAATTGAAAAAATTAAAAGTAGATATAAGTTTTTATAAAAAGCTTTGGGTTATTGTATTTCCAATCATAATCCAGAATCTTGTGGCCTCTGCTGTCTCGTCTGCAGACGTGATCATGCTAAACTACGTGGGACAGAGCGCCATTACAGCCGCTTCACTTGCGGTTCAATATGCAAATGTTGTTTCCTGCGTGTTCTTTGGTATGGGAACAGGAGCTACGATGCTCTGCGCCCAGTATTGGGGAAAGGGAGATAAGGCTTCTATTGAAAAGATCGAAGGTATTGCCCTTCGCATTAATATTCCTGTAGGTCTCTTCTTTACACTTTGTGCGCTTATTATTCCTGAGTACATGATGAGATTCTTTACTCCTGATGAAGAGGTTATACTTCTTGGCGTAAGATACCTTCGGATCGTGGCTTTAATGTATTTTACATGGGCAGTATCGGAAGTATATGTATCTGTTATACGAAGCATCGGAAGAGTAGGCGTTGCCACATTTATAAGTTCTGTTCCGCTGGCACTTAATATCTGCCTTAACGCCGTATTTATCTTTGGACTTTTCGGTGCTCCTAAAATGGGCATAACAGGTGTTGCTCTTGCGACCACTATATCAAGAGTTATCCAGCTTATCCTTTGTTTTGTGGTGTCCGCAAAGTCTGATATCAAGCTTAAATTCAGCCTGATATTTGTAAAGAGTAAACTGCTTTGGAAAGACTTTATCAAGATGGCTGTTCCTGCGGTACTTAACGATGTTGTCTGGGGCCTTGCTTATTCCATGTACTCATTTATCATGGGTCACATCGGATCTGAGATAGTAGCGGCAAACTCAATAGTTTCTGTTTGCAGAAACTTTGGTACGGTACTTGGCTTTGCACTTGCCGGAGCTGCAGGTATAATACTTGGTCAGCTTCTTGGAGCAAATAAATTTGAAGAAGCTAAGCAGGCGGCCCACAGACTGGTTATCCTTTCTGCTGTAACAGGCCTTGCAGGCGGACTTCTTATTTATGCATGCAAGCCGCTTATCCTTGCTTTTGCGTCAAGATCCCTTGAACCGGCTGCTCTTGAGATGCTTAGCTTTATGCTCCTTATCCAGACCTATTACTGTATGGGCCAGACCGTAAATACCATCATCATCGTAGGTGTTTTCAGAGCAGGAGGAGACTCAAGGTTCGGCCTTATCTGCGATTCCATCGACATGTGGTGCTACGCTGTTCCGCTTGGTCTTATAGCGGCTTTCGTACTTAAACTTCCGGTAAAATGGGTATATTTTCTGCTCCTTACCGACGAATTTGTTAAGTGGCCGTGGGTATTTAAGAAATATTTCAGTTATTCCTGGCTTAAAAATATCACCAGAAATGACGTTTAGAAGGAATCGTTGTTTCATTCCTTAAGCACTGCTTAAGAGTTAAGAATGGAGATTTATATATGAACAGAAGCCTTAAAAAAGTTTTTTTGCTTTTTGGTATCGAAGGTGTTCTTTTTCAGTTTGTGAATTCCGTTGGAGCTTATGGAAACACTATTTATGCTACAAATCTCGGGGCAACGGATACACAGATCGGTCTTATTCAGACGGTTCCAAATCTTGTGGCACTTATCCTTCTTATCCCTATCGGTATCCTTGCAGACAGGATGAGATTTGAAAAGACCGTGCCGGCATTGCTCCTTTTCCTTATGGGCGGAGCATATACCGGTCTTGGCTTTGTGCCGGGGCTTGGAAATGACAGGATGATCTTTTATTTTCTGTTTCTTGGAGCCGGAGTCGGTCTTATGGCAGGGTATAACGCCCAGTGGCAGGTGCTTTTCGGCGCGGTTACAGAGACAGAATCAAGAAATAAGGTATATACCTTCAGAAACAGATGCATGTTCTTTATAGGGACCATTATCCCGCTTATCTGCGGAGCCATGCTCAGTAGTCAGGCGCATTCTGAAGGCAAACTTACGGCTCTAAGAGTATTTTACTTTATAGCGGGGGCGTTCCTTATTATCCAGGCTTTCATTATCCTTGCGCTTCCGTGTGAAAGAAAAAGTGATGATGAGATGCTTGCAGTAGGAAGATTTAATCTTAAGTCATTTCTTGAGGCCTTTGTTTTTGTATTTAAAGATAGAAAGTTTCGCTGCTTCTTTTTCCTTATCATGTTCTTTTATCTTACCTGGCATGTGGACTGGAGCATGTGGTATATAGAAGAGATAGGGTATATGGGGTTAAATGAGTTTCATCTTGCGGTTTTCAGCGGACTTATATGCGTATTTCAGCTTATCTTTATGGGCTTTTTCAGTAAGTTTGACAGCAGGTTCGGACCGTATAGGACTATGCTTTTTGCATCCTTTGCCCTGGCGCTTTGTCCTTTTACGGTAGTTGTCTGCAGCTTTGTACCTATGCAGATTAGACCTTATATGTTTATAGGAATGGGGCTTTTTGGAAGCGTTCCGCAGTGCGCTATAGGTCTTTGCGTTGTAGAGATGCTTCTTGAAGTGCTGCCCGGCAAAAACAGGGCGCTTGTAACCAGTATCTATACTATGTTTATTACACTTAGTAACTGTCTTATGCCTCTTTTTGGAGTAAAGATCTACGAGGCACTTGGCGGCAATATATTTGCGGTGAGAGCCTTCAATATAACAGGGTTTACCCTTAGAATGCTTGTATTTACCACGCTTATCATAGTTGGAAATAAAAGAAAAAAATCTATAACTATATAATAATTTAAAGGAGGGCCAGATAATGGCAAAGATTTATGCATCCACATCGGATAAATTAAGCGAAAGAGAGTTAAAGCACGCCGAGTTTACAAGGTGGGCGGCAACCCAGGGAATGGTGCTTCTTGAAAATGACGGTACACTTCCCATAAATGTAAAGGATACTCCAAAAGTTGCACTTTACGGTGCAGGTGCTAGAAATACTGAAAAAGGCGGCACAGGTTCAGGCGATGTAAACCAGAGATTTGTGGTAAATATCGAGGAGGGTTTTAAGAAAGCAGGTTTTGAGGTCAGCAATCAGGACTGGCTGGGGAGATATGATGCCCTTGTGGAAAAACTTCATACAGAGTGGTATGCAGGGATCAAAAAAGAGGCTGAAGAAAAGCACATTCCGTATTGGTTCCTTATGTTTGAAAACCACTTCAGAGTTCCTTACGGAGTCGAGATAACAGAGGAAGACGTTAAAAATTCAGACACCGACACAGCCTTTTATATCATTACCCGTAACTCAGGTGAGGGTACAGACCGTACCGACACCGAGGGTGATTATGAGATAGCAAAAGAAGAAAAGGAAGACATGATCTTCCTTACAAAGCATTACAAAAAGGTAGTTGTAATACTTAATGTAAGCGGCGCTGTGGATACCAAGTTCTATAAGGAGATACCGGGGCTTAATGCTCTTTTCCTTATGAGCCTTGCAGGAACATCAAGCGGAGATTCGCTTCTTGAGGTTCTTACAGGTAACGTTACTCCAAGCGGTAAGCTTAGTATGACCTGGGCAAAGAACTATATGGATTATCCTTCTTCAAAGACATTCTCTTTAAATGACGGAGATGCGGTAACAGAAGAATATACAGAAGGAATCTATGTTGGATACAGATATTTTGATACCTTTAACGTAGAGCCTGCTTATGCCTTTGGTTTTGGCGGTTCATATACCACATTTGATATCAAGACCCTTGGCGTTACTGCAGACGGTGAAAATGTCAGCGTAAAGGTATGTGTTACAAATACAGGAAAGACATATAGCGGCGCCGAGGTAGTGCAGATCTATGTATCAAAGCCTGAAGTAAACTTAGAAAAGCCTTATCAGGAGCTTCTTGCTTTTGGAAAGACTAAAGCTCTTGCACCGGGGGCAGAGCAGGAACTTACAATTACATTTCCTACAGAGCGTCTTGCTTCCTACTGTGAAGAATGTGCCTCATATGTAATGGAAGCAGGAAAGTATTATGTAAGAGTCGGAAACAGCAGCAGAAATACTCATATAGCTGCAGCTATCGAGCTTGACAGAACCGCAGTTACCGAAAAACTTAAAAATATCCTTGTTCCGGAAAAGAAGATAAACGAGCTCTCAAACAAGGGAGTTAAGTCCTACTCTTATGAAGGTGAAGAAAACGAGAAAAACAGCGCAATTATAATTAAATTAAATGCAGATTTAATAAAAACAAAAGAGGCAAAATATACAGAAAAGAGAAAAGAAATCCCTGCTGTGCCAAACGACGGTTTAAAGCTTACAGATGTTATAGCAGGAAAACGCAGCCTTGATGAGTTTGTTGGTCAGCTCTCTATTAAAGAGATGGCTCATCTTTGCGTAGGCATGGGTCATTCTATAGACGGAGACGGCGCTACATCCACCATCGGTGCCGCTTCAAGCGTTGTACCGGGGGCTGCGGGAGATACTTCCTCGCTTCTTGTTGATGACAGAGACGTAGCAAACCTTGCACTTGCAGACGGACCAGCAGGTCTTCGTCTTATACAGCATTTTAAGACAGATAAAGACGGTAATATGCTTCCGGGACAGAACGCATTTGGACCACAGCTTGAAACAGGCGAGCCGGATCCTGAGGGAACAAAGCATTATTATCAGTATTGTACCGCTATTCCTATCGGAACCCTTCTTGCACAGAGCTGGGACTATGATGTTATCTATAAGATGGGTGAGCTTGTGGGAAGAGAGATGAATGAATTTGGTGCTTCCGTATGGCTTGCTCCTGCTATGAACATTATGAGAAATCCTCTTTGTGGGCGTAACTTTGAGTACTACTCAGAGGACCCTACACTTGCAGCCCTTTGCGCAACTGCTGATAACGACGGTGTTCAAAGTCACCCCGGTATCGGTACCAGCGTAAAGCACTTTGCGGCAAACAATCAGGAAGAACTTCGACAGGGCTCAGATTCTGTGGTAAGCGAGAGAGCACTTCGCGAGATCTACCTTAAGGCTTTTGAACTTACGGTTAAAGCAAGTCAGCCTATGACCATAATGACTTCATACAACCTTCTTAACGGAACACACACTGCAAACAGCTTTGAACTTATTACAAACGCAGCAAGAGATGAGTGGGGCTTTGCAGGAGCAGTTATGACAGACTGGGGAACCACCAGTGAGATGGGCTTTGAGTTCTTAAGAAAGGCCGGTATCGAGATGAGACCTAAGGGTGTCCCTGAAGGAAAGAGCGTACCTCATTGCAGTCAGCCGGAGCTTTGTATAAAGGCCGGAAATGACTGGATCATGCCGGGTAACATGAACGATATCAACAGGATCATAGATTCTGTGGGTAAGACCATAACAAAAGCAGACCTTCAGGACTGTGTACGCCATATACTTACAACAATCATGAAGTCTTCAAGGTATGATGGCAGCAAACCTTACGCAAGCGATTTTGCATTAAAGCCATTTATCACGGTTGAATAGTGTTTACTTATGCTAACAAAAGTAGTATAATCTTCGATGGGCGCGGTAAAATGCGCTTATCGAAAAAATACAAGAGAGGATTTAAAGATGCAGGAAGTTTTTGATTTTTTAAAGAAATGCGGTACTTTTTATCTTGCTACCGTAGACGGGGATCAGCCTAGAGTAAGACCTTTTGGCGCTATTGCCATTATTGATGGCAAGATTTATACACAGACAGGTAAGGTAAAGAACGTATCAAAGCAGATACAGGCAAACAATAAGGTTGAGATCTGTGCCTGTGCAGGCGGCGAGTGGGTACGTATCGAGTGCAAGCTCGTGCGCGACGAAAGACGCGAGGCTAAGGTTGCTATGCTTGAGGCTAATCCTGGTCTTAAGAATATGTATTCTGCAGATGATGATAACACAGAGGTTCTTTATTTTGCAGATGCGGTAGCTACTTTCTATTCATTTGGCGGAGAACCAAAGGTAGTTAAGTTCTAGTATTCAGGTATTTTGCAGGGGCAAGAGAGTATTTCTCTTGCCCTGATTTTTTGTAAGGAATGGAAAATATGAGTATTTGTAGCATCTGCCCACGAAAATGCGGGGTAAACAGAGACGAAAAGGCCGGTTTTTGCGGCGAAAAAAATGATATAAGAATAGCAAGGGCTTCTCTTCATATGTGGGAAGAGCCCTGCATATCGGGGAAAGAAGGCTCGGGAACTGTATTCTTTTCGGGCTGTAATCTTAAATGCGTATACTGTCAGAACTCAAAGATAGCTATCGGAGATGTGGGTCATGTTATAAGCGAAAGCGAGCTTATTAAGACTTTTTTTGAACTTAAGGAAAAGGGAGCAAACAACATTAACCTTGTTACGCCTTCCCATTTTGTACCTCAGATAAGATCGGCACTTATTAAAGCTAAGAAGGAAGGCCTTGATCTTCCCATAGTTTATAACACAAGCTCATATGAAAATGTAGAAAGCATAAAAAGCCTTGAAGGCCTTGTAGATGTGTATCTTCCCGATATGAAATATGTAAGCGGTAATCTTTCCGGGCGCTACTCTAACGCACCTGATTACTTTAACGTAGCAAGCGTCGCAATTGCCGAGATGGTAAGGCATCAGCCAAAGGCAATATTTAAGGGCAGTGACCTTGACACCTGGGAAGATACCTATATTTTAAAGGGCGTTATCGTAAGGCACCTGGTGCTCCCGTCTCATGTGGACGAGTCAAAAAGAGTAATAGAGTATCTTTATAAAACCTACGGAGACAGCATATATATCAGCATTATGAACCAGTTTACGCCGGTTACGGACCTTTCGCGATTCCCTGAGATAAACAGAAAAGTAACGGAAGAAGAGTACGATGAGGTGGTAGACTTTGCCATAGACCTTGGCCTTGAAAACGGCTTTATTCAGGAAGGTGACACCGCAAGCGAAAGCTTCATTCCCGACTTTCATTAAATTTACATATGTACCAGGTACATATGTAATATTGAAAAACCTTGGCGAGTGTGCTATACTTCGCTTTATACTTTGTTTACAGGGGGTTTATCATGAGCAAAAATTTGAAAAAGATGATCTCGTATTATAAGCCTTATATGGGGATGTTTCTGGCAGATATGTTTTTTGCTTTTTTGTCTGCCATGATCGCACTTTCTCTGCCGCTTGTGGTAAGGTATGTTACGGGAACTCTTATTTACAAGCCTGAAGAGGTTATTCTTAAAAGCGTTATCTACATAGCACTGATCCTTTTTGGCATGCTGGCACTTGATGCCTACGCCAAGTTTTTTATCGGTTATTACGGACATGTAATGGGCGCAAAGATTGAATATGATATGCGCTCAGATATTTTTCAGCATATTGAAAAACTGTCATTTTCATTCTTTGACGATGCCAAGGTCGGTCAGCTTATGAGCCGTATTACAAACGACCTTTTTGATATAACGGAGCTTTTACATCACGGCCCGGAAAATATCATCCTTTCGATACTTAAGATAACAGGCGCCCTTATAATCCTTGCTGGGATCAACGGATGGCTTGTGCTTGCGGCATTTGCCATTTTACCGGTTCTTTTTGTGTTTGCCTATATATTAAATAAGAAAATGAGACAGGCATCAAGAGAGCGCAGGGTAAAGGTTGCTGAGATCAACGCCCAGATAGAAGATAATCTTTCGGGGATCAGGGTAGTCAAGTCCTTTGCAAATGAGGACATTGAAAATGAAAAGTTTAAGGTTGGAAATGAAGGGTTCCTTTCTGCAAAAAGGAAACATTATTTTTATATGGGTATGTTTCAGGGCGGTGTCGGTACCTTTACCACTCTTATCCAGATAAATGTTATACTTGCGGGAACCGTGCTAATAGCCTTTAAAAAGATCGATATAAGCGACCTTATCACATTCCTTCTTTATATTGGAGTTTTTGTGGAACCTATCCGTACCATAGTTGATTTTACCGAGACATTTCAAAACGGATACACGGGTTTTGAGCGTTTTCAGGAGATCATGGATATTGAGCCGGATATCGAAGATAAAAAGGATGCAAAAGAACTTAAGGATGTTCGCGGAGACATAGAATTTAAAGATGTTTCCTTCTCTTACAGAGAAAACCAGGACAAGGTATTAAATAAAGTTTCGCTTAAGGTCCCTGCGGGAGCTTATATCGCCCTTGTAGGTTCTTCGGGCGCAGGTAAAACCACGCTTTGCTCCCTTATACCAAGGTTTTACGATGTTACAGGTGGCAGCGTCCTTATAGACGGAAAAGACGTGCGGGACGTTACCCAGAGGTCCCTTAGAAACCACATCGGTATGGTTCAGCAGGATATCTACCTTTTTGCCGGCACTATCTTTGATAACATCGCATACGGAAAGCCGGGTGCAACGAGGGAAGAAGTAATTGAGGCTGCAAAAAATGCAAATGCTCATGACTTTATCATGTCATTCCCTGACGGATATGACACGGATATAGGTCAGCGAGGTATCAAGCTATCCGGCGGACAAAAACAGAGACTTTCAATCGCCAGAGTTTTCCTTAAAAATCCACCTATCCTCATTTTCGATGAGGCAACCAGCGCCCTTGATAATGAGAGCGAGAGAGTGGTTCAGGAATCCTTAGAGCGTCTTGCAAAAAACAGGACCACATTTGTTATAGCTCACAGACTTACAACTATCCAAAATGCAGAGAAGATCCTTGTGCTTACTGAAGAGGGCATAGCAGAGTCCGGAACCCACGAGGAACTCCTTAAAGCAGGCGGAATTTATGCAAGTCTTTATAATATGCATAAATAGCCGCATATCTATTTGTACCAAGTTAGAAAGAAGACTTATCAATGAACAAGATCAAAGAACTGTTTAAGAAGGACATAATGCTTTCGGTTTCAATCCTTGCAGCGGTGGTTTCGCTTTTTATCACGCCGCCAAGTAAAGAATTACTTTATGACATTGACTTTAAGACACTTGCCACCCTTTTTATGATGCTTACGGTACTTGAGGGCTTTAAAAAAGAAAATATCTTTAATCCGGTGCTTAAGCTTGCGGGAAAGATGCATAACATGGTTGCATTATCCATTTTCCTTGTATTTGGAGTGTTTTTCTCGTCAATGTTTGTTACAAACGACGTTTCGCTTATTATCTTCGTGCCGCTTACTATTATCCTTTTTAGGGCCGGAGATAAAGAAAAATACATACTTCCCGTTATTTCAATGGAAAACATAGCGGCTATAAGAGGCTCGCTCCTTATGCCTTTTGGAAGTCCGCAAAACCTCTTCCTTTTTGGAAAATCCGGAGTTTCGGCAGGAAGATTTATGCTTTATATGTCGCCTCTTAACGTGACATCGGCTATCCTTCTTATCCTCTTTATCCTTTTCCTTTACAGAAAAGATGTAAAAGAGGCCATAGTTACAGGCAATAACGCCATAACAAAGGAGTGGGAGCCTGAGGGTAAAATAAAAAGAGCCCTGTATATAGGACTCTTTGTTCTTGTTTTATTTACCATCGTTTCAAGAACGACTCTTTGGCCGTATATCACGCTTTTTGTGGTGCTTGCGGTACTTGTGTTTGACAGAAAGGTGCTTGTAAAAACAGATTATGTCCTGCTTTTTACATTCCTTTGCTTTTTTGTTTTCTCATCATCCATCGCAAGACACGAAGGCATCGCAGCCTTCCTTAAGAGCCATGTGGCAGGAAATGAATACTGGTGGTCAATAGCACTTAGCCAGCTTATTTCAAATGTGCCTGCATCAATTGTTCTGTATCCTTTTACGGAAAACCTTGGTGCGC
>Ga0129306_1002234_pt1 | contig 17969 bp, 18 predicted proteins | sample P827metagenome_FD_94438 | JGI IMG/M metagenome (GOLD analysis project Ga0129306, IMG submission 94438) | Capybara group fecal microbial communities from Wisconsin, USA - P827 metagenome | ecosystem: Host-associated > Mammals > Digestive system > Large intestine > Fecal | place: USA: Wisconsin... | reverse complement strand
GGAAGAACCCCGCGTACAGACGGTGTCTGTGATATAATCTGTATATGTCGCTGTAATGTACCGGCTGAGAGGATGCATAAATGATAAGAATAGTAGCAGACAGCACATGTGATCTGAGCCCCGAACTGGTGGAGCGCTACGGGATAACCATCCTGCCGCTTCATGTACTCCTGGGAGATCGAGAATACAGAGACGGAGTGGATATCACTCCGGCAGAGATATACAAGTGGGCTGACGAGAATAAGACAACCCCCAAGACATCCGCTCCCAGCGCCGAAGATGCAGTTTCCGTTTTCAGGCCGATCCTGGAAGCCGGGGACGAGATTATAGCATTCTCGATATCGGCGACCATGAGCGCATCGTATGAATACATGAATATGGCGGCACAGATCCTGGAAGCAGAGGATCGCGTGTCGGTTATCGATTCGGCTAACCTGTCTACCGGTATCGGACTGCTGGTCATAGAAGCCGCCGTCATGGCTGCTGAGGAGGGGATGACCAGGGACCGGATAGTCGCACGGATCGAGGAACTTAAGCCCCTGGTGAGGGCGAGCTTCGTAGTCGATATCCTGGTATATCTGCACCGCGGCGGAAGATGCAGCGGCGTGGCTGCTCTGGCGGGAACGGCTCTTAAACTCCATCCGAAGATCATGGTCACAGACGGGGCGATGCATCCCGAGAAGAAGTACCGCGGCAGGTATTCGAACATAGTTCTTGATTATGCCCGTGATATGGAGGCAGAACTCATAAATGCCAGACCCGAAAGGGTATTCATCACGCACTCGACCATCGATCCGGCGATCGTGGAGAGCGTCAGGGATTATCTGAAGAGCCTGAACGTGTTTGCCGAGATACATGAGACCAGAGCAGGCGGCGTGATATCAAGCCACTGCGGGCCGGGTACCCTGGGAGTTCTGTTTATAGCCAATGAAAAATAACGATCGGGACTGGGGAAAGATCATATTCAGGATAGTCATCCTGCTGTTTATCTTATTTTTTATTGGCAGATGGTTTATGCCCGGCAGCGAAAGCGCAGACGGCGTATCTTCATCTGACTCATCTGTGTCTCAGGTGACGATCATCGATGATCAGGATGGACCTGTAGATGACGCCGGGGCAGATACATCAGCATATGCTCCGGAGAAGCCGGAGGATGTTTCCGAAGAGAGCCTGACTGATGAGAAGACGGCAGAGGATGATCCCGCTGAAGAAGCTCCTATACAGTATGAGTTCCGCAACCGCAGCCTTCTGGATAAGCACTACGAGAAGCACGGGATAGAGATGGGTTTTGCCTCTGCCGAAGAATATGAGGCCGCAGCAAGCGCAGTTGTTACCAATCCGAATGCCCTGCATAAGCTTGAGCAGGAGGATGGAGATGATGTCTTCTATCTTGAAGATACGGGAGAGTTTGTGATCGTATCCACGGACGGATTTATCCGCACATACTACTATGCCAGCAAGGCCTATTATGACAGACAGTAGCGTATTCTGAGGTGATGAGCGCTGAGTTTTAAGTAGAGCACCGGTTTTCCGGTGCTTTGTTTTTGCAAAAAAACAATTAATCTATTTACAACTCAGTACTGAAATGCTAATCTTTAATCAAGATAATAGTAATCATTACTGATTTAATAACCGGCAAATGATTGATTCTTTAACTAAAGGAGGTATTCATTATGGCAGCAACTAACACAGCACAGGTTAATAATCTCGTTTCTCTTCTCGACGGATATGCAGTCAAGGGCGGACATCATCTGAATGTCAACGTTCTCAACAGAGATACTCTTCTTGATGCTCAGAAGCATCCCGAGAACTATCCTCAGCTGACTATCCGTGTATCCGGATATGCAGTTAACTTCATCAAGCTTACGCCTGAGCAGCAGGCAGACGTTATCAGCAGAACCTTCCACGAGAGCATCTGACGGATATAGCATTTGGGGTTGATAAAAGCCCATATACTCATTAGAATATTTTTAAAGGCGGTATTATGAGACCGCTCGGAAAGTATGGGTTAATATTGGGGGATTGATCAAGATGGCAAATGCTTTCAAAATGTTGATGTGTGGTAAGAGCAGTATCGTTATCGATGAGTTCTATAACAACTTCAGTGACGAGTTTGATGTACTGATATCATCCATGCGATACAGAGACATGGCTAAGCACGTTAATCTGTTTCAGCCGGATCTGCTGTTGTATATCTGTCAGAACCTGCAGGAAGGCGATTATAAGAAGATAGTCGAACTCCAGCGTCATCTGCAGAAGTATAACACGACATTTGTGATCCTGGGCTCAAAAGAAGAGTGCACCGAGTTTCAGAAGGCGACCGGTCTCTTCCCCGAACTGATCCTGGTTAAGCCGATCACATACAAGGAAGTCAGCAATCAGATCAGCGATACTATGCGGGAGAAGGCTGCGCACACGGCAGCAATGGCTGCGGCAGCGTCTGTGCCTGCCCCCGAGCCTGAACCTGAGCGCAGGAAGCATGTACTGGTCATCGATGACGATCCGCTGATGCTTAAGCTGATCAAGGAGTATCTGCATAACGACTATGATGTAGCTACTGCCGTAAGCGGTAAGATCGCATATAAATTCCTTGATACCAAATCAACCGATCTGATCCTGCTGGATTATGAGATGCCGGAGGAAAACGGGCCTGAGGTATATCTGAATATCCGTACCAGAGGTTTCAAGGACCTTCCGATCGTATTCCTTACAGGTGTTACAGACACTGAGAGGGTAAAGGATGTGTTGGATCTCCATCCGCAGGGATATGTGTTAAAGCCCGTGGATAAGGCTAAGCTTGTCGGTGCAGTTAAGAACATCCTTAAGTGACAGATGCGGGCTTTGCATGATCAGGCCGGTATCTCACATACCAGCCCCTGTAACTCTGCAGGCAGGTTATTCTTGTACGTCATGGCTTCCTGAATAGTACCGAAGTGCCGTTCATCAACGATACTTGATTCGAACATATCTACAGAGATCACGATTACGGTAAAAAAACTCTTATTAATATCCATGTTGTACCTCCTTGTTTAACTGACCTATAGACATACTAACATGGCTTAAGTCCCATAAAACGGACTCATTATTTTCTTTTGGAAAGGAGATTTCAGATGGAATTAAAGATCACGTCCGATAATTTTGAAACCGAAGTACTTCAGTCGGAACTTCCGGTTCTGGTGGATTTTTATGCTGACTGGTGCGGTCCCTGTAAGATGATGGCACCTATCGTGGAGCGTATCGCAGAGGGTTATGACGGCAGACTTATAGTCGGCAAGTGCAATATAGATGATGAGGGTGAGATTGCAGCCAAGTATGGCATTATGAGCATTCCCACCATCATGGTATTCAAGGGCGGAGAGCCGGCGATGACTTCTATCGGAGCCGTTTCCCAGCCTGATCTTGAGAGCAAGATAAACGCAGTATTATGATCTGCTCTCCCAATCAGCTATGATCTCCAGACAGCTGTCGGTATCTATTTTGCCGACAGCTTCTTTTATTTTCTCAGCATATGAAGTCTGATCATCAGGATAGCTGTACTTATCGAATTCCGAAGCAGCCGCCTCCATCGCATCCAGATCCAGATCATCGGCAGCTGCGCGCAGTCTGTCCCATATACCGGAGAGCGTATCACTGTCGATCTGAGGTTTGTCCTTATCTGATGAAGTATCTTCATCAAAAAGAGGATCGAGTACGGGCTGGTATGACCTGTACCTCTCAAGCATCTCATCGGTATGTGATCTGATGTAATCCACATCAAGCAGTTTACCGGCATTTTCAAGTTCGGCTGCCATGTCAGCCAGTTCTATCGCGCCGATCTGACGGGATGAACTCTTAAGAGCATGTACTTCTATAGTATATGCCGGCCAGTTCTCTGCCTCGAGGCAGGCTCTGATAGTGTCAAGCTTGACCCTCATGACACGATGGTATTCCTTAAGGATGTTCATGAAAACCTTCTCGCTGCCTATCATGGATATGGCAGTGGCTGTATCCAGATCACCTATAACGGGTGATGAGGCAGCGGGTGCTTCGGAGGGTTCGTCTGCCTTGACGGCTTCAAGTTCATCAGTCGTCATTCTCTTGATCTTTTCCGGGGGAAGCCATTGCTTAACCTTGGAGATCAGGTTTCGAACTTCTATGGGCTTGGCGACAAAGTCATCCAGGCCCTCTTTCATGAACATTTCCCGTGCTTCGCCGATAGCATTGGCTGTCAGTGCGATGATGGGGATATCGTTATATTCCGGATGCTTCTCTCTGATCAGATGGGTTGCCTCTATTCCATCCATCTCCGGCATCATGTGGTCCATGAAGATGATGTCGAACCGGTGATCGTCTGTCAGATTGACGGCTTCCTGTCCGCTCTCTGCAGACACGACCGACATCTTGAGCGGTTCGAGCAGACCTTCGGCTACGGCCAGGTTGACGGGGTTGTCGTCAACCAGCAGTATGGAGGCTCCCGGTGCAGTAAAACCACTGATATCATCGCTCTGTCCGGCATCGAAGTATACCTTCTCACGGTTATAGATCATGGAGAGGTTCATTGTGGAGAGAGGTTTCTTTACCTGAACCATATTGGGAAGAATGATATCACATCTTCCGGTAAAATCGGTTACGATCACACATATCACATCGGGATGTGCTTCCAGCCAGGAGATCCTGTCCGGTGTAAGTGACTCTTCATCGGTAAAGAAGAACAGCGTTCTCCCGGGATTCTGGTATGAGATTTCTTCTATCCTCGGGGACAGATCCGTATCGTCATTCAGAACGATCGAAGTAACGTTCAGTCTGCAGGAATCCCGCTTGAAACTTTCTGTCAGGTTCTGATCGGAGAGCAGGGCTATTCCGACACATTTATCGGCATCATCTACATGCATGCCGGGAGACCAGTCGATTACCGTCTGCGGTATGGTGAAGCTGAAAGTTGAGCCTTTTCCGTACGCGCTCTCCACGTGCAGGGATCCGCCCATCAGTGCCGCCAGTCTCTGTGAAATGGCAAGTCCCAATCCGGTACCTTCAACGGAACGGTTTCTCTTGCTGTCTACCTGAGAGAATGACTCAAATATCTTTTCCAGATCATCCTGCTTTATTCCTATACCGGTATCCTTTACCGCAACCTCGAGCAGGATGTTGTCATCGTCTTTTCTGGTATAGCCCACGGATATTGTCACCTTGCCCCGTTCGGTAAACTTTACCGCATTATTGGCCAGATTGATCAGGATCTGACGTATACGGATATTATCACCGTTGAGCATTGCCGGGATATACGGAGGAAGATCGAGTTCCAGAGAGATGTCCTTGGTGCCTATCCGCATCATTACGATATTGGAAACATCGTTAAACATCGATGTGGGGATGTAGTCGGTCGGTATGATCTCCATGTTACCCGATTCGATCTTGGAGAAGTCCAGGATATCATTGATTATCGCTATCAGGATCCTGCCGGATGACTTGATCTGTCCGATGTAGTTACGTGCGGTATCCGGGATATCCTCTCGGAGTGCCATTTCCGCCATACCGATGACAGCATTCATGGGCGTACGGATTTCATGGCTCATATTGGCGAGGAAGTCGGTCTTCATCTGAGCAGCTCTGTTGATCTCATCTTCGTGAGCCTCTATCTCCGTGATCATGTTGGCGGTCTGTTCTGCCAGCATACCGATCTCATCCGTGCCGAAGGAGAATGACTTGATATCACCTGCGGTATTACGGTCTCTGGTTGAGGCATACAGTTCTATCTTATCGGCCAGGAAATGAAGTTTGGATATATATGCTCCGTTGATTATGAATAAAAGAAGAATGATCCCGATAAAGAAAATGCCGGCGATACGGGCGCCCAGACGTACGGAGTTGGTAAGTATCTCACGATTAACATCTGCCACGTTTATCTCAGCGACAACCAGTCCCAGAGTTCGCCCGTCAATGATAAGGGGGGTATAGTAGGAATAACAGTTACCCCATTCATTGTCCCACTCATATACGTCGTCATACTTCTGTCCGTTTAGATAAGTATTCCAGAGCAGAGTGTGTTCGGAGGGTTCTTCATAGTACGTGTCAGCCATATACAGATAACCGGGATGTTTTGAGTCTTCGGTACGCTCCCCGTCTATCTGGTAGGTGCATGTATGATCCTCTTCATTCAGAGTCAGGAAATATGTGTAAGGAAGATTGAAGGATTCGCGGGCCTGCTCGAATGTAGTCAGCCAGTATTCATGGCGGTATGTATAGTAGAGAAGCTGCATCTCATAAGGCAGCTCGGACACGGGCTTCTCCCGGAAGAGAGTCTGATCCGGATATTCATGAGTGTATGAGGTCACAAATGCATATCTTGCTTCTTCATAACCGTCAAAATCGACAGGGATTCGAAGATCCTCGTAATGCGCCTGATAGAAGTCCGTATAGTTTAAAAAGTCCTTTTCGTCAGCCTTTATCAGATTGGTCAGATAGTCTCCGACATCCCTGATGGTCTGCCAGCATAGCTGGCGGTATGTTCTCATCTGGACAACATAGGTGATCATTGCAGAGGTGATCGTGGTGATCAGTGCGAACAGAATAAAAATGACCGCAAACTTGTTAAGTAACCCCATTCTTTTTTTCATTGAAGCAATACCTTTCGGAAAAAATGAAAAATATAACCTTTATTGTAGCACAAAAGCACTGAAAATACAGGCCTGCAGTGAAGAAGTGTGTTTCGGCGTATTTGCATATATGAGGTAAAAGGTCTAATATCTAGAGTATGTACATAGTCTTCGTTTTGTTTTGGATATTACTCAACGGCAGGTTTGACATGGAGATACTGATCTTCGGACTGGTCATCTCGGCTGCCGTTTATGCTTTTTTGTGCAGATTCCTTGGTTATTCCGTCAGGAAGGATCTGTGCCTGCTCAAGTCATCCGGATTGCTCATCTGGTATGTTCTGGTCCTGGTCAAGGAGATCATGGAAGCCAATATCCAGGTTCTCAAGTTCGTATTTTCACCTAAATACATTCCCGAACCGGCTATATGCTACTTTAAGACCGACTTAAAAAGCGGGTTTGCCAAGGTACTTCTTGCCAACTCGATCACGCTGACGCCCGGAACCATTACGGTATCCGTTAACGGTGATGAGTTCTGCGTACATGCGCTGGACACATCGCTTGCCGAGGGGATCGAAGAGGGCGGTTTTGTACATATCCTCAAAAAGATGGAGGCGCTGTGGTAGATGGAGCTGTTTAAGGTCTTTCTTCTGGCCGGCATGGTCATCATATCGATCCTGATAATCCTGGCTATCATCCGCTCAGCGATAGGTCCGTCCATGACCGATCGTGTGATCGCCGTTAATATGATCGGAACCATGACGATCGCGCTGATCGCAATGCTGACCATATATATGGCAGAGGATTATCTGGCAGACGTATGTCTGATCTATGCGATGATCAGCTTTCTTGCAGTTGTCATACTGACTAAGGTATATACAGGCATATATCTGCAGAAAAAGCAGATGAAAGCGGGACCGGAGGCAATAGCCGACAATCTCGCGTCACAGCCGGAGCTGCGCAGCGCGACCAGGGAACTGGAAATGGAACTGCCGTCTGAGACGTCATCGGACAGTGAGACGGAGGTGATATCTTGATTATTCCGAGACTCATCCTTTGTATAGTATTGCTTTTTGCGGGGCTGTTTGTGTTCATATCCGCGACCATCGGAGTTAACAGATTTAAGAAACCGCTTAATCGCATGCATGCAGCTGCAATGGGAGATACTCTCGGGCTGCTGCTTATCATGCTTTCGCTGGTAGTGTGGAGAGGCTTGTCCTTTGTATCGCTTAAGCTCATCATCGTTCTGGTTTTCTTCTGGCTGGCGAGCCCTGTGTCAGGGCATATCATAGCGCAGATGGAGGCAACCACTAACGAGGATCTCGGAGAGATAGAGGTGCTGAAACCGGATGAAGATATTTGAGACATTTCTCCTCATAGGTCTTATCATATGTGCGTTGTCAGTCACTTTTACGAAGCGTATGCTGACAGCTATCGTTATCTATATGTCATACAGCCTGATCATGTGTGTGATATGGGTCATTCTGCAATCGCCGGACCTGGCGATCACAGAGGCCGCAGTAGGAGCGGGCGTGACCAGTATCCTGTTTTTTGTGACACTCAAGAAGATCGATGGCTTCGGAGGGGATTCGGATAATGAGCAGGATTAGGGATAATTACAAAACCAGTCCTGCCGGCAGATTTGAGGCCTGGTATAAGGACGGATATGATCCGATGGACGACTGCATGGATATACATAAGCCGGCGGAAGTCTCGGAAGAAAACGATGTTGCGGATGTCATAGCCGGGCTGGATCTGGGTGATACCGTATATGACAGGACGACCAATAAGGCACTTCGCATATCCGGCCACATATATAAGATACTCTCCGTTGTCCTGTGCGTGGTCATGATAGGCGCACTGATCTGGATGGTACAGTATCTGCCTCCTTTCGGCCAACCGGATAACCCGGTCAATAACGAAGTGAGCGAGAGATATATAGGCAGCGGAATCCAGGAGACAGGAGCGGTGAATTTTGTTACGGGCATGATCCTGGACTACAGAGCTTTTGATACATTCGGTGAGAGCTGCGTGCTCTTTATAGCCACCATCTGTGTTCAGATCCTGCTGCGCTACGATGAAGCGGAAAAGGATCCGGCAAATGTCAGACGCAGACAGAAGGCTGCCACAGACCGTATATATGAACCGAAGAACGATATCATCCTGCAGAAGGTAAGCGTAATACTGGTGCCCCTCCTGTTTATCTTCGGTATATACATCATACTTAACGGACATCTTTCTCCGGGAGGCGGATTCTCCGGCGGAGCGGTCATAGGAGCCGGTCTGATTCTTTATCTGTGCTCTTTCGGATACGCGAAGACGGAGCGGTTCTTTACCGTGCGTACATTCCGCATCATATCCCTTGCGGCGCTTATAACATACTGTCTGGCTAAGAGTTACTCATTCTACACCGGAGCCAATCACCTGGAGAGCCACATCCCGCTCGGCACACCCGGCGCGATACTCTCATCTGGCCTCATACTTGTGCTTAACATATGTGTCGGCTCTGTTGTGGCCTGCACTATGTATGCTTTTTACACATTATTCAGAAAGGGGGATTTCTGATGTTAGACATCGAAGTACTGTTTACTTCACATCTTGAAGAGACCGTAGCGATGATCCTGTTCGGCATCGGATTCTCTCTGCTGCTGCTTAACCGCAACCTGATCAAAAAGATCATGGGTCTTAATATCATGGATACCGCAGTATACCTCTTCCTGACTGCGAAGGGATATATCTATGGACGTATGGTCCCCATACTGACCGACGGGATCACGGATCCGAACGCTTATACCAACCCTATTCCCGACGGTCTTGTTCTGACAGGTATCGTTGTTTCGGTCAGTGTTTCGGCATTGCTTCTGTCGCTGACCATCAGATTGTATGACAGATATCACACGCTGGATCTTGATAAGATCATCATGGAGTGGCGAAAGGAGGAAGACGCCTGATGGACTTCCTTCGAAATCTGCCTTTCTTCAGTATAATGCTTGCGATGTTTACCGGCATCATCTCATCAGCCGTAAACGGACGCACTGCCAGGAGACTGACGTTGACCATGGTCACGGCAGTGTTGGTAATGAGTGCGCTCACACTCAGCTATACTGAGCAGATCGGAGAGAGCGTGACATATCTGATGGGTCACTTCCCTGCACCGTGGGGTAATGAGATCAGGTTCGGTACACTCGAAGCGTTTCTGGCACTGTATTTCTCGATCATCATGTTATTGTCGGTCCTGGGCGGATGGAGTCACGTTATTACGGACATAGAGGCCGGCAAGGAGAATCTGTTCTATGTGCTCATAGACATGATGATGAGCTCGCTGCTTGCGATGATATATACCAATGACCTCTTCACCGGATACGTATTTGTCGAGATCAATACGATAGCAGCCTGCGGCATGATCATGATCCGTCAGAACGGGCATGGTATAGTCGCGGCCATACGATATATGGTAATGAGCCTGATCGGATCCGGTCTGTTCCTGATCGGTATCAGCCTCCTGTATGACGTGACCGGGCATCTGCTGATGGTTCCCGCACACAATGCGATAGAACAGATCGTCACGGATGGGATTTATTACACACCGCTTCTTGTCATAATCGTACTGATATCCGTTGGAATGGCGATCAAGAGCGGTCTGTATCCGTTCCACTCATGGATACCGGAGACATACGGATACGCTACGCCTACAGCCAGCGCGATCCTTTCGAGTCTGGTGTCTAAGGGTTATATCATCCTGCTGATCAAGATATTCTACCGTGTTATCGGTTTCAATATAGTTATATCCAGCCATGTACTGAATGCTCTTTTTGCATTTGGAGTGATCGCGATGATCATGGGTTCACTGCATGCGATAATGCAGACCGACTGCCGCAAGATGATCGCTTTCTCGTCCGTAGCCCAGATCGGATACATCTATATGGGCATAGGACTCGGTACCAAGGCGGGCATGGTAGCGGCCGTATTCCATCTTCTGACCCATGCCGCCACCAAGTCACTGCTCTTTATCAGTGCGGTCGGACTCTATGAAGTATCGGACGGCCGAACCGATTATCTGGGATTACGAAATGCAGCATACCGGAACCGTGTCGCAGGTATCGCCTTTTCCGTAGGTGCTCTGAGTATGGTGGGTTTTCCGATGTTATCCGGCTTTATTTCGAAGTACCTTTTTGCGACAGCGGCACTTGAGAAACCGCATAAGATGCTCATCACGCTGGTTGCATTGATCATATCCACAGTACTCAATGCGATATATTTCCTGCGTCAGGTGGTCACGATATATTCGGGACGCCCCGGAGAAGCAGCAAGCACATCGCATTTCATTAAAGAGGCAATAGCCGAATCAACGTTCAGCAACCGGTTTGCATCCATAGCACTCATACTGTTAAACCTGTTCCTCGGGCTGTTCTCCGAGGCTGTCATAGACTTGATATCCCGCGGACTCAACCTGTTCGCCTGATGTAAATGATGAATAATAACGCGACACTGTTAATCCCCATAATTCTTCCCATCCTGTGCGGTATTCTGACCGGCATGTTTGGTAAGCTGCGTCTGCGCGCTCGTTACAAGGGTATCGCCATAGCCGGCATGCTTGCTGCAGAGGCGGTCATCGTCATCCTTGCGCTGCGTATAGGAAGGGTATTTGTTGTGGGCAGCATCAACAGTGATATACGTATTCTTTTCAGGGTTGATGCACTGTCGAGACTCTTCGGTGCACTGGTCGCATTTGTATGGTTCCTGACGGGAATATATGCCTGTGAATATCTGAAGAAGGACAGGCATTTTGATTCGTTCTTTGCATTCTATCTGATGACCGAAGGCCTGATCGTGGCACTGTCGGTTGCAGGTAATATGATCACCTTCTATATGTTCTTTGAGATGATGACGATGCTGTCGTTCCCGATGGTCATGCATGATCGCACGCACGAGGCGATCCGTGCAGGACTTAAGTATATGTTCTATTCGGTGGCGGGAGCGCTGATGAGCCTGGTGGCGATCTTCATGCTGACACCCTACGGATATCTGGGTGACTTCAAAGCCGGAGGCATACTTGATATAGAGGCCCTGACCGGACATGAACAGGTTCTGCTCGTGTCTGCGTTGCTTATGATCGTAGGTCTGGGAACCAAGGCCGGCATGTTCCCGATGCATGCGTGGCTTCCCACGGCGCATCCCGAGGCGCCTGCACCTGCCAGCGCAGTTTTGTCGGGAGTGATCACTAAGACCGGAGTGATAGGTATCATCCGTGGAGTCTTCTACTGTATAGGCCCCAGACTTCTTGCGGGAACCTGGGTACAGCATGTCTGGATCATACTCTCGCTGATCACTGTATTGATGGGATCGATGATGGCATACAGAGAACCCATGTTTAAGAAAAGGCTTGCCTATTCCACGGTTTCTCAGGTGTCATATATGATGTTTGGTTTATCTGTCATGAATTCCGTGGCGTTCACCGGAGCGGTATCGCATATTGTGTTCCATTCGCTGATCAAGACCACACTCTTCCTTGTTGCAGGAGCGGTGATTCATCAGACCGGTCACACGAGAGTGGACGAACTGAAGGCGATCGGCAAGGAGATGCCGGTATCAATGATATGCTACACGATAGTGTCACTGGGACTTATCGGCATACCTCCTTTGAGCGGCTTTGTCAGCAAGTGGTATCTGGCTTCCGGGGCGTTGATGTCAGGTACGACTCCTTATTCCTGGCTGGGTCCGGTGATCCTGCTTGTCAGTGCGCTTTTGACAGCGGGATATCTGCTGCCGGTTACCATACGTGGATTCTTCCCGGGAGTTAATTACGGTGTGGGCACGCCGAACAGAGCGGAGCCGGATGCGATCATGTATTTGCCTATGATCGTTATGGCCGTGATGACGCTGATACTGGGAATATATCCCGGATTCATTACTGCGACTATTCAGTTGATAGCGGAGGGGATCTTCTGATGATGCAAGGGATTCTGATCATACCGGTGCTCTTTCCGATCATAGCGGGCATCGCGATGATCATCATCAAGCCCAAAGCAAAAGTATACAGTCCGTGGTTCATTGAGGGTATCGTTCTCTTAAACAGTATCCTCGTATGGACGATCATGCTTACGGGGATGGGTCGTGGTGACGGCGCTGTGCTCTTTAAGCTGACCTATGATCTGAGCATATACTTCAGACTGGATGGTGCCGGTATGGTATTTACCGGTCTGGTATCATTCCTGTGGCCGCTGGCTACATTGTATGCATTTGAATATATGGAGCACGGAGAGCATATCAGATCGTTTTTCTCGCTGTATACGATGACATACGGTGTGACGCTCGGCATAGCGATGGCGGGCAATCTCGTGACTCTGTATATGTTCTATGAGATGCTCACGCTCGTGACATTTCCGCTTGTACTGCATGACCGTACCAGAGAGGCAAGACGTGCCAGCCGTATGTATCTGTACTATTCCATAGGCGGCGCGGCATGCGCTTTTATGGGCCTGGTGTTTGTCCTGGTGTACGGGTCAACGACCGACTTTACGCTTGGCGGAGTGTTCGGTGGCGGAGCTCAGGGTGTGGATCATAATATTCTGCTGGCGATGTATGTGCTGGCTTTCTTCGGATTCGGAGTTAAGGCTGCTATCGTACCGGTACAGAAATGGCTCCCGGCTGCGTCGGTCGCACCTACTCCCGTTACGGCACTGCTTCATGCGGTAGCTGTGGTCAAGTCGGGTGCATTCGCCATCATCAGACTCACCTATTACAGCTATGGTGCTGATTTCCTCCGTGATACCTGGGCACATTATCTGACGGCTGCATTTGTAATGATCACCATACTGTACGGATCGACGATGGCAGTAAAGGAGATACACTTTAAGAAGCGTCTCGCCTACTCTACCATCAGTAACGTATCCTATATCCTGCTGGGTGTCGTGATGATGTCTCCGGCCGGCCTTGTTGCAGCATTTACACATCTGGTCTTCCATGCTTTCATGAAGATATGCTCGTTCTTCAGTGCCGGTGCCGTGATGCATCGTGCCGATCGTAATTACGTCTATGAGCTGGACGGACTGGGTTACAAGATGCCGATCACCTTCGCCTGCTACACGGCTTCGGGACTGGCACTTATGGGAATGCCTCCGTTTGCCGGATTCATCAGTAAATGGAATATCGTTCAGGCGGCACTTTCGGAGGGAGGAATTCTGGGAACATGTGCCATTGTGATACTGCTGTACTCGGCACTCATGACAGCTATATATATGCTCTCAGTGACCGTGCGGGCCTTCTTCCCGGCGAAGGATACTGTTCTGACCGCCAATGACGGAGTATCTGATCCCGGCTGGAAGATGCTGGTTCCGCTGGTTATATTTGTGATCGTATTCACTGTAATGGGGATATATGCTAAGCCCCTGATTCAGTTCTTAGAGGAGATATGTTGACGGCAGTACTGATATTGTGGCCGATGGCCGCAGCAATCATATGCTATCTGGCAGGCAGACGGTCGGAACGGACGAGGGATATCCTTGCTGATATCGCGACCTTAGCGGAGCTTGCTCTTATGATCGCACTGCTTATGCGTTCGCTACAGGGCGGAGCAGATCTTGCCTTGAGTGTGGATGGTTTATGCGGGATGGGCATCAACCTCACGCTTGACGGATTCAGATGTGTCTACGGGACGGTGGCTGCACTTATGTGGGCGGCGACAAGCGTGTTCTCGAGAGAGTACTTTACATACTACGCCAACCGTAACAGGTACTATCTGTTTAACCTCCTTACTCTGGGTGCGACCATGGGAGTATTCCTCTCGGCCGATCTGTTTACGACCTTCATATTCTTTGAGATCATGTCATTCACTTCATTTGTGTGGGTGGCTCATGACGAGACCGGCAGCGCAATGAAGGCTGCATGTACATACCTCGCAGTGGCCATTATCGGCGGTCTGGTCACACTTATGGGAATATTTATGCTATATAATACGATTGGAACGCTCATGTTCAATGAGATCCCCGGACGTATAGAGGCTATCAGAGAAGTATGGCCCAGACCCTATGTGACGATCTACGGAGGCATCATCACTCCGACGAGACTGTATCTGATCGGCGGCCTTCTGACATGCGGCTTTGCAGCGAAGGCGGGCGTATGGCCTCTGCATATATGGCTGCCCAAGGCTCATCCGGTAGCACCCGCTCCGGCTAGCGCATTACTCTCGGGCATTCTGACCAAATCGGGAGTATTCGGCATCCTGGCCGTGACCTGTAACATGTTCGCAGGCGATGTCGCCTGGGGCAGGGCGATGCTGTGGCTTGGTCTGGTCACTATGTTTACGGGTGCACTTCTCGCACTTTTCTCGATGAATCTCAAACGTACGCTTGCCTGCTCATCCATGTCGCAGATCGGTTTCATCATGACGGGTATCGGCGCATATGCCCTTTCGCCTGCGGACAGTGAGATGGCAGTTCTGGCTGCACGCGGCACGGCGCTTCATATGGTGAATCATTCGCTGATCAAGCTTGTACTGTTCATGGCTGCAGGCGTGATCTATATGAATATCCACAAGCTGGAGTTGAGTGATATACGCGGATACGGACGAAAGAAGCCGCTTCTCAAGGTCTGCTTCGCGATAGGAGCGCTCTCTATCAGCGGCATCCCGCTCGCGAGCGGATATATCAGCAAGACACTGCTTCATGAAGCAATAGTTGAGAGCGGAAACGGCCGGATCGTTGAGGGAATATTCCTCGTTACCGGAGGCATGACCCTCTGCTATATGCTCAAGCTCTTTATGACGATCTTCGTGGAAAAGAATAAAGACGAAGAGACTCAGGCTCAGTATGATGAGCAGAAGAACTACTGGAATACGGAGAGCCGTATAGCTGTAGCTGTTCCGGCTTTGATCCTGCTGGCGATGGGATTGCTGCCGTATATGATCATGAACCGTATCGCAGGTCTGTCATCGGAATTCCTGGGAATAGCTCCCGAGGAGATGAAGGAGACCGTGGTTGTGTATTTCGCACTTCATAATCTGACCGGAGCGCTCATCTCGATAACAATAGGACTTGTACTCTTCGTCCTGATATTCAGGCGGCTGGACCGCAATGTATGGCCTGCGTGGCTGGATCTGGAGGACATGATATACCGCCCGCTCCTGCTTAAGATACTGCCGGGTATAGTCGGATTTGTGAGCGCTGTCGCAAGCCAGATCGTAGATGAAACGATCATATTGCTACGTAGAACCACTCACAGACAGATATCCACGCGAGTATCCACCGGTTCACTCGATGACCATCTCGCTGTAGAGGTCGGAACTGTTCTTGATCATCTGCTTCCGTCTCATGACGGAACATCGCATATCCCTGCACTGGTGGAGAAGGAGGAACGGGCCACACGTACACAGCGTGTGATCTCGGGAAGTCTTTCCTTCGGTCTGATCCTGGTGTGTATGGGACTGATCCTGGTGCTGATATATACACTGGCATCAGCGTGAGAGCTCTTTTATAATTGTTTTGTGTAATTGAATGCGAGATACAAAATGTATCGGATGGAGGTCGGATATGTATGAAGATATAACCGCGCAGGCCGCCGAAGTATGTGCGGAACTGTGTGAAAAAGCACATCTGGAGAAGGGACAGATACTTGTCATCGGCTGCTCCACATCGGAAGTATGCGGAGACCGGATAGGTTCCAACTCCAATCTTGAAGTGGCTGAAGCCGTATTTAAGGGAATATATGAAGCCGCATCATCTAAGGGTATATATGTAGCGGCACAGTGCTGTGAACACTTAAACCGTGCGATCATAATCGAGCGTGAAGCCGTACCGTATGCGGATATCGTTAACGTTGTTCCCCAGCCCAAGGCAGGCGGATCATTTGCTACGACAGCTTATAGGTGCTTCAGGCATCCGGTGGCCCTGGAAGAGATCAGGGCGGATGCCGGCATCGATATCGGAGATACATTCATCGGCATGCATCTGAAGAGAGTGGCCGTTCCGGTCAGGCTCGACCATCACGAGATAGGTCAGGCACATATCACTGCTGCCCGTGTCAGACCCAAGTATATAGGCGGCGAGAGAGCACATTATGATGAGAGCCTGCACTAGCCAGGAGCAGATGAGAGGGGGTATCATATGATCTCATGCCCGAATTGCGGGGCTAATCCCAGATTTGACATAGCCAGCCAGAAGATGCTGTGTCCTTTCTGCGGGACGTATTCCGAGCCGACGGATGAAAGATACGCCGGTCCGGAGGGTGCTGACCAGCAGGAGGTGAACGGTGATTATGTCGGACAGTCCGACATGATGCAGGTGAAGATATACACCTGTTCTCAGTGCGGCGCCGAACTGATGAGTACGGATACGGATGCCACGGCATTCTGCAGCTACTGCGGTACTCATCAGATCCTTCAGGAGCGTCTGGATGTAAAGCAGCGCCCCGACCATATCATACCTTTTAAGATCACAAAGGATCAGTGCAAGCAGATCTACGGAAAAAAGATGAAGAAGATGATCTTTGCCCCGAAAGCTCTGCGCGATCCCGGATATATCGACGAATTCCGCGGCATATATATGCCCTACTGGTTCTACAGCTTCGGTCAGAAGGGAATCTTCACCATAGACGGCACCAAGGAACACAGAAGCGGTAACTACCGTATAGTAGACCACTATAATCTGAGCGTGGAGGCCGATAACTACTATACCGGCATATCACATGATGCATCCTCCTCGTTTGAGGACAATATCTCAGAGAGCCTTGCTCCGTATAATACGCATGACGCAATTCCTTTCCGCACCGCATACATGAGCGGCTTCTATGCGGACATACCCGATACGGATTCCAAGACTTATGAGCACGAGTCTGCGCTTATGGCGGCGAAAGACGGATTCCTTGAAGCCATGCGCTCGCCGGGATTCTCTGCGTATAACACCTCCGCAATAGGTGATGAAGGTAAGATCACGAGAACGCATACCCGGTTGCTGTCGGCAGGAAGTGCGATGTTCCCGGTATGGTTCCTCTCATACAGGAACAAAGACAGGGTGGCATATGCTGCGATCAACGGACAGACAGGTAAGCTGATGGCGGACGTGCCCGTGGACGGCAGGAAGTACCTGCTCTTTACGGCGATACTCACCGTCATCATCTGGATACTGCTTGAGATGTTCAACATATCGTCACTCAGAGGTATCGTTATGACGGTCATGATGGTCGCTCTTGCAGGCGGCCTGCTGTACGGTATGATACTCGACCGATTAAACTGTGATACTGCCAATCGTGAGTGGGAGCAGGGACTGAACGGTCCGAACCCCGCGCAGGAAGCTGTGCAGCAGCAGAATGCGCCTAAGGGTAAGGGTAAATCCAAGAAAAAGAAATCCACACCGAAACACGAGAGAAAGACCGGACTCGGACTGGGAGGCGTTGCGATCATGTATG
>Ga0129306_1002232_pt1 | contig 18001 bp, 6 predicted proteins | sample P827metagenome_FD_94438 | JGI IMG/M metagenome (GOLD analysis project Ga0129306, IMG submission 94438) | Capybara group fecal microbial communities from Wisconsin, USA - P827 metagenome | ecosystem: Host-associated > Mammals > Digestive system > Large intestine > Fecal | place: USA: Wisconsin... | reverse complement strand
CGCGCCCGTCCAGTCGACATATCCTGACGGAAGCGTGTCAAGCCACTTCTTCATAAGATACGCCTCAACTCCGCCGCGCGTTTCAGCATCAAGCACTTCGTTGAAGAGCACTATTTCGCCAAGGACCTCATAGGCCTTGTTCCCGCCCGCATTCCAATATCCAAACACGCCGGCGTTGAAGACGCTGCCGTCCGTCGTGAACGAAAAGAGCTCCGGCGCACCGGTGAATCCCGTCGTCGTTCCATCGACTGCAACGCCGTTTATCCGCGTCTCTCCGTTCGTCAGGATTCCAGACGTGCCGCTGCCCCAGATCGGAGCGGTAAAATCAGTGTATGAAGTACGTGCCTTGACTGCGGTGGTATCGTCAGGAGCGCCTCCGTCAATGACGGGAAGCCCGCCGCCGTTGCAACTGTCCATCACGATGAAAGCGGTCTTGACGCTCTGTTTGATGATGTCTCCACTGTCGGTTTTCGCCTTGCTGTGATCGAGCTTGATGCGAAGGTTGTTGCCTATCACGGTGTGGTTTGCAGGATCAGCGTTGAGGTCCAGCCATCCGCGCTCGGGCCCGAATCCCCTTGCGCCGCGCGAATAGGCAGGACGGCGATCATTGTCGTCGTTGCGGTAGTATCCGTGGAGATATGGAGTGCCGTCTTTCGCCTTGTTGCCATGTCCGAAGAGCGCATAGACCATTCTCATGCCGCTGCTTTCCCCGAATTCGATATCATCCTCGCAGTCGGGGTCGAAACGCGCGATTCTGCCCGGGATATTGTCGACAGCCGCTTCCGTCAATACATCCTTGCTGGCAGGGACAACGAGCGTCGTTTCGGAGGAGACTGTGACATTGCCCGAGAATACGCCTACGGCATCCAGATCGCAGCCCACGGCGAGCGTACCGGCTCCGTGCGGCTGGACGAGCGCGGAATCCACAGCCTCGAATACGCCTCCTTCTGCAACCGTCAGGGACTTCGGGCTCGCCTCGGCTCTGTAGCCGGCCGTAAGCCCCCACTTCTTCGCAAGATACAGCTCCACAGCCTTGCGCTGGACGGTCGTCAGCTCGTTCGTGAAGACGAGTATTTCGCCGTAGCGCTGTCCGCCAGCGTTCTGATAGGTATCGTCCATGCCGAGAGACCTCACAAGCGGCGAATCGCCAGGCGCAACACCCATAGAGAGAATCTGATAGACGCCATTAAGCGCTGCCGTCTCGTTTGGCACGACAGGAGTACCGTCCACCCAGAACGGAACATTCCTCCGTCCAGTGGCAAGTATCGTGTCGTTTGTCGTGGTGTAGGTGCGATTGTAGTACGTGTCCTGCTGAGTTTTCTCGATCGTCTCGCCTTCAATGGGATTCTTCGCCTCTCCGTACCCGTTGTCTTTCCAACCCCCGATTAAGCCTCTCCCGCCCCCGTCATGGGAGCCATAAACCATGACAACCGTCTTGGACGCAATCGGCTTGTTGAATATCATGCGGCGCTGTTCGTCGTGACCACCACTTCCTCCGTTCGCACGCCCGGCATTATCGATGGCATCCTGGTAGTCGTACACTTTCCCTCCGCGTGTACCGAACGAAAGAACCGTGAGTCCGTTCAACGCATTTGTCACGGAGTACGGCATTGTCCGTATGAAGCCGCCGTCGGAATTGCCAGTTGAAGAACGCGCGTTGACGGCATAGTAGCGGTCAACCCCTCCACGAACGTCGTTCCAGCGGCGGACGACGATCCCGGGGAACGTTCCTTCGGGGACCGTATGGTTGTTGTAGGTGTATTCCTGCAGAGTGGTCTCGTCCGAAGCGTCCAGCCACAACGCGGGGAGATCGCCGAGCACCGTCGCGGCAACATCGTCGAGCAAAGATGTCATCGCCCCATTCGACTCCACGCTGACGTCGATGCCGCCAGAAATCGTGCCGTACCCGACTGCGCCCTGCACGACAAGTTTGCCGGTGCCTTCGAAGGAGCCGACGGAACCCGACTCGAGATAGACGGTGAGTCCATCCTCGATCGTCAGGGAATCGATCATCTGCCCGGCGGGAAGCGCAAGCGTCACGGGAGCATCGGAGGCAAGCACCTTGCGGACGATGATTTTCACTCCTTCGCCAGCGGAATCAATTGTGACGCACTTTGAATCATTCGGCACGTAGACAAGCGAACCTGCTGCAAGAGCCTGCACCTCTACTTCGGACGTCGCGGCATCCGCGCCGCGCAGCTCAATCGTGCCCGACGCATTCTGAACCGTCAGTTTCTCGTTCGCTGCGGCTTTGTAGATGACGCCGCCGGTAAAGTCAGCTCCAGACGCCTTGTTACCGTAGAAAACGCCTTCAACCGCATCCCAAAGTCCGTATGCACCCGAATCATTGATGCACGGAATGAAATTGCGCTTCTGAGCATCGCCTTCGCTGATCGTCATCGAATAGAGGCGCATGGGCTGGTGACGGTCCGGTGAAGACGTTTCGGAAGCGGACGCGTATTTGTTCTGGCAGAAGATGTAGATCGGCGCGTCGACCGGACTTTCGTCAGTGGTAATCGTCTTTGTCGTCGCCACGCTGCCGGTGACCGTCAGAGAGCCGCTTTTCAGCTCCACTTCGTACTCCATGTTCGCCGTAGAGGGGATTCCGGCTTCCGCATAGTTGGAGTTGCAAAAGATGCCGTTGAAATTAGAGTTGTTGAAATAGCGGAACACCACAGAGTTGTTTGACTTGTCATCCTTCATCACGCCGAAAAACGTTGTCCAGTCACCCTTCCTCGTCTTTGCAAGAATGGAAGCGCGGATGACCGTCGTCGACTGCGGACGATACCCCGAGTCGATCCATTGCTGGTTCACTGCGTCCGACTCGATCCACCCGAGCCGCGTGTAGTTCGCCGGCAGGTCGACGGCAAGCGCAGTGCCTGCTGCAAACGAAAGCGCCAGCGACAGGGCGTTGAAGAGACTTCTGTAGAGCTTAGGGATGTATTTCATAGAACATTCCTTCTTTTTATCTGCATTGTATCATTTTGCATTAACAAGTATAGTGAAATCCACGCAAAAATCGCCGTGAAAAATGCGCAGTAGCCCGACGGGTATTGATTGTCTCGACATTGTTCCGTCGCGGAGCGACGGAACCCCCTGGGCAAAACGAACGCAGAAGCCGCGCTCAGGGGGTCCGTCGCTCCGCGACGGACCACGAGTGCCGTCCAGGCAGGGGCTACTTGCCGCTGTCGAGGATTCCGATGAACGTGAGAAGCGCGCCCCAGTGGTAGAAGGCGTCCGACGCGCCTGCGTCTCCGCCCGCACCGGTCACGGAATTGTAGTTCTCGTATATCCCGCCGTTTTCCTTCCAGTTCTTCATCAGCAGGTTGCGCGAGCGCTCCACGAGGTCTGCGCGAGCCTTGTCGACTGTCGGCGTCCTGTAGTCCTTCATGCCGAGGTAGACGAGGAAGTTCAGCGGCGCCCAGATGCGTCCGCGCCAGTAGTTGTTGTCCTTGAAGCCCCTCGCATTGCGCGCGCTCGCAGGCATCACGAACTCGCCGTAGAACTCCTCCGGATTGAAATAATGCTCGTTTATCATGCGGTCGGCCTGCTCATTCGTCGCCGTTCCGGATAGAAGCGCGTAGAAGTTGCACGGAGAGAGGACGTCGAGGAACTGCCTTGACCCGACCCTGAAGTTGCGGTAGATGCCGGTCTTCTCGTCCCACATCGTCTTAAGTCTCTCGTCGTACTCCTTCGCCCGTGCAAGAAGCTCCTCGCGGTCGGCGCGCCTGTCGAGGATGCCGGCGATCTCGGCCAGGCATTTGCAGTCCATCACATACATCGCCATCAACCCGACGTCCGCCTGGTCCATCGTGCACGTCTCCGGAAGCATTTTCGCTTCGTCGAACATGGGCGAGTTGTCGAGACCCGACTCGTACTTCGCCAGATGCAGCGCCTGGGCGCGGCGCGTGCCGTCTTTGTTCCAGCCGTGCGTGCCCCACGCGAGGAACCCGTCGCCGCACGTGCGGGCCTTCGGCCACCAGCGGTTCCAGGCAATGAGCTCGTCGTAAGTCTCCTCCAGAAGCCACTTTTCAGGATAGCGCCTGTAGATTTCAAGAATCGTGCGGCTGCCGACGGGAGGCTGCGAGCGGTCGGCGGATATGCCCGACGCGGACTTGTAGTTGGGGACGAATCCCTCTCCCGTCACGCTCTTCGTGATCTCGACGGCGTTTGCGAAGGCGAGGTCGCGGTTGAAGGACGAGAGCATCCATGCCGCGAAGTAGGTGTCCCAGTCGAAAAGGACCCATCCCTCCCAGTTGTAGTTCCAGTTCCGGCTCACCGGAGCGATCGCCCTTCCGTTGGGCGCGTCGTAGATTGTGTTCCACGCGAGGATCGTCTGCATGCCCTGGAACGAATCGGCGTGCTCGCCCCACGATGCGACGCGCTTCTCCTGTTCGGCGCGGCGCTCGCCGATGAGCTTCTCGATTTCCTCGAGCGTGCGCGTTCGGCCGGTATAGAAGCCGATCTTCCCCTGAAGCCGCACGGCAAGGCGCGGAGAGCCGGACGGCATGTATGGCATCTTCGCAGGAGCCGCCGTGGTGGAGACTGTGAACCTGCGTCCGCCGCGCATCCCGAAGAGCTGATCGCCCGCGCGCCCGACGGTTCCGTCGCGCTCCCACGGATAGAACACGTCCGCAATGACGAGATGCCCGCATTTGTTCGACGGCGTCACAAGCGCGACGAGGTCTTCTCCGTCAGCCGCAGTCTCGAGCGTGAGGGCGAACTGGTTCTGGACTATCTCGACGCTCGTGTAGCGTCCGTCATCGGACCTCAGGCCCGGGATGACGCCTGTCCTTGATCTTCCGTTCTTGAGAAACTCGCGGCGGTATTCCTTTCCGTTGTGGAGCGAGACGCCGAAGTTCACCGTGAAGCCGTCTGGGAGAAAAGTGTGCGCCGTCATGCTGTTGTTGTACCACGTGTTCCATCCGCGGCATATGCGCGCCTGGAGTTCGCGGTACTGACGCGTGCGCGTTTCGCTGAGACGCGTCGCTTCAGCCGTTCCGGCGAGCGTCAGGGCGATGGCAAGCGCGAGAACAAATGCCGGTTTCCCGGTGCTGATGTGCATAACTGTATCTCCTTATCTTTGGCTCTTCGTAGTTTTTAGTGGTGTATTATAGAATAACTCCGACGGTTAGGGTTCACGCTACCGCTTCACTGCTTCGCGCTTTTCAACCACAATCAGGTGTCGCAGTTTTTCAGTGTTTAGAGCGGCCTTCGGCCGATTTATGCGACGCAGTCGCATCCCAAAATGCTTACCCTGGCACATATACAATCGTTGAGTGGTGCGAAGCTGCGGAGCGGTAGCGGGAGCCCAAACGCTCGGAGTCTATATTTCTTAGAGTCATGCTGTTCCACTAAATTCTTTGAAGAACCTTATCTTTCTGCGGTTGCCTGTTTCATGATTCCGTTGATGCCGATTTTGACGTCTGCCGACGGATCTGATTCTATCGTGAGGATCTTGCGGCACTCGACGTTTGCCGCGGCGGCGCCTTTCGAGCCCGGGCCGAATCGCATGCACGGAAGCTTGTTGTCAAGACGCATATGGTCGCCGACGAACGCACTCGCAAAAACGGAAAGATCGCCGCCCTTCTCCGCGGACGCCTCGTAGCAGCACCACGATATGAGCTGGTTGAACGCGACCGATCCGCCGCGGACATCGGCGATCTTCGACGCAGGTGACCACACGTCCGCCACGTCGAACACTATGCGTCCGCGAAAGCCCGGCTCCGTCACCGCGTAGTGTCCTCCGCCCTGGCGGAAGAATACGCCCATCGACGCGACGAGCCCTATCACCGCGTCGCTTCCCGCGCGCCCGATCACGCCGTCCCGCGCCGCGTCGAACGCGACGCCCCACATCTTGCCGCGGAACGATCCGCCAGTGTACCGGTCGCGTTCCAGGACGAGCTGCTCGGCGACGTTGATGTTGAAGCAGGAGAAGAAGTCGCACTTCCTTACGTCGCCAAGGACTATGCCGCGCGTGATGCGCGACGAGAAGTCGCAGAGACGCTCGCCCTCGGTCTTGTTGCCGGGGTGGTTGGGGAATCCGCCCTGGTGCCCCCAGCCAGAGAAGTTGAAGTGCAGGTCGCGGACCGTTCCGCCCGTCGTGCCGTGTCCGATCTCGAGCGTCGTGCCAAGCGCCGCGCCCGTCACGTCAGCGATTTCGATTCCGTCGCACTTAACCGTCATCGCGTCGATCGCAGTCCATGAGCCGATGAACGTGCAGTCGCGAATCCACGACTGCGCGGCGGCGCGGACAGTCGGCGGATACTTCTTGACGCGGATGCGGTCCTCGACTTCGGGGAGATCGCTCCATCCCTGGTGCGGATAGTACACGGTTATTCCCCTCACGCCCGAGCCGCGCGATAGCGTCACGAGCGGAGCGTCGTCCGGATTGTCCTTCCCGCCTATCGCCCAGAGCATCGTTCCGCGCATCGTCGCGTTTCCGTAGTGCGCGCCTTCGAAGGATCCGCGCAGCTCCACGCCTGGCGGAACCTTCACGCCGCCGAAGAGCTTGTACGATCCGGCCGGAACGTACACCGTGCCGCCCTTCGCCGCGCCAGCCGCGTCGAGCGCCTTCTGGAACGCCGCGGTGGAGTCCTCCTTCGGCAGCTCCTTGAAAGTTCCGCGCGCCGCACCGAAATCGGTGACGTCCCATATCTTCGGCGAAGCGGGTTTCCCGCGCGGGGTGTGGTCGAAGGCATACTTGATCGCGGCGGGAACGGCCTTAGACTTCTCGTCGCGGATGATGCGCGGATCATTCGACTCCCATCCACTCACGGCCGACGGTCCCTTGTACTCATTCCCAGAAAGGACGAGCTGATCAACCTTTTCGCCCATCTCGTATGCCGCAGCCTTCGGTTCGTCGAAGCGGCAGCGCGCGACGACGACGCTGCCCGCCGCGGACTTCACTGCCGCATTCGCATATCCGGTGAAAGTGCAGTCCTTCAGGCTTATCGCGTAGGGTCCGATCTTCGCGGAGCCGACGGAGTACTTTCCGCCCCTGAGAACAGTGTCCGAGACGACAAGCGAGGTATCGGACTGGTACCACGGCTTTACGCCGCGCGCAATCGCCTCGGTGAAGTCGGGCTTCGCCCCGAAGTATATCGGACACACCCGCGCCGACACGTCGCTGCCCGTGAGCATAAAGCAGGGATATCCGGGGTTCTCGAGGAACACTCCGACAGCGGCGTTGCGTATCCTCACATTGCCAGCCGCCACATTGCCTGTGTTGAGGAGTTTTCCGTCGTCGGACGGAACGGCCGTAACGAGAAGTCCCTTCTGGCACCAGTCGATGTCGATGTCCCACCAGTATCCCCAGTCCTGCTCGCCGCACATGATGCCGACGAGGTTCTTCTGCAGATATGCCTTCAGCTTCGAGAGCATCTTGCCCGTCGGCGAGCCCGGGAGTCCGCTCTCCGCCCAGTACTTCGGCGATAGCGAGACGTGCTCGATTCGCGGGACGTCGTATGCGTACGCGCCATGCACGCCGAGCTTCAGAGCCGTTCCGTAGAGCCGCCTGACGAGCATGGACGAGCAGTTGTTGTTCCAGAACCCCGTCCAGGAGTTGTAGAGCGTGACGTTGTAGACCGTGGAGTGTCCGCGTCCGCGGATCGTCGCGGGATACGGAACCGGCGCGTCGGCCTTCTGCTCGGGATACCATATCGACAGGTCGCGCAGCGTCGTCGCGCCGCGCACCGTTATGAACGCGCCGTCGTCGGGCTTCTCAGTTCCGCGCCCCGAATACGCCATGAGGATCGTGCCCTTTCCCGCGCCGCCCTTATCGGGGCGCATCCACTCGCCGCGGAGCGTCACGCCGTCGGGAAGCTCCAGCGTCCCTTCCACGCGGTAGCGTCCCGCCGGAAGGAACACCGTGCCGCCCTGCGCCTCGTGGCAGGCCTTGATTGCGGACTTTATCGCCTCGGTCGAATCCTTCTCGCCCGTTCTGTCCGCGCCGAATTCGCATGCATCGGCCGTGTAGACAATCAGGTCGTCAGACACCATTCCCGCCGACGGCGCGGCTACGCGAGCCTGAAGCCGAGGCTCGGCAGTGGCGGCCACTGCCGCTTGTAGCAGGAACGGCAATAGGGCGAGAGCCACACGCCAATGGAAAAACCTGAACTTACGGCACTGGACTTCCATGCCAACTAACTAATCAGAAGTTCAGTCTGGCTGACTGGACGCCGTCTGCGTAGCCGGGCTGGCCGCCGCCTGCGAAGAACTCGTATTCACCCTTCGCGAGCGACTGCTTGCCGTCCATGCCGAACTGCATAAGCTGCTCCTTCGTAAGCGTGAAGACGGCGTTCTTCGTCTCACCGGGCTTGAGCGTGATGCGCTTGAAGCCTTCGAGATGGTGAATGCGGCGGTCGCCGGAAGCCTTCGGCGAGCGGACGTAGAGCTGCACCACTTCGTCGCCCGCCACCTTGCCGGTGTTCGCGACTTCAACCTGCACCTTGACGCCGTCGCCGCTCTTCACGGCCTTCGCGCCGGAGTAGCCGAACGTCGTGTAGCTAAGACCGTAGCCGAACGGGAAGACGACGTTCTCCGTCCCGTAAATGTACGTGCGGCCGGGGAGCTTGTAGTCCTCGAAGTCAGGGAGCTTCGTCGTGTCGCCGTAGAACGTGATCGGAAGTCGTCCGGCGGGGTTGTTGAGCCCGGCAATCGTGCGGAAGACCGCAGTTCCGCCCTGCTCGCCCGGATACCACGCGAGCATCACGGCGTCGGAGTTCGCCACGACCTCCCTGAGGTCCATGCAGCTTCCGCCGTAGACGACGGAGATGATCTTGGCCTTTGGGTGCGCCTGGCGGTCCTTGCGGAGCTGGTCGATCTGCTCCTTGCGGAGGTTGATGTGCTTCTTGTCGCCGCCTTCGCCCTCGTCGCTTGGCGTGAGGCCGATGCAGGCGATTATCACGTCGCCGTCATGTCCGTTGTCCTCGATGCGCGCGCCGGGGCCAAGTTCGCGCAGAAACGCGCGGTAGATCGACACCGGGTCGCCGGGAAGTCCGTTGTAGTTTCCGAGGAGAACGCCCTCCTCCTTGTGTCGACCCCAGAGCGCAATGCGCGGCGACTTCGAGAAGTCGACAGGAAGCGCCCCGTCGTTCTTGAGGAGCACAATCGACTTCTCGGCGCACTTGAGCGCCACGGCGATGTGCGCAGGCGTGGCGACGGACTCCGCACCGAGGTCGTCCCACGGCGTCTTCTCGCCGCCGATGTTGCCGAGGAGGAGGCGCGTCGTAAGCAGGTTCTCCGTCGACTCGGCGACGACGTCCTTCTTGAGCGCCCCCGTCTCGAGCTCCTTGCGGATTGAGTCGTACGTGCCATCGTTGCAGAGATCACATCCGCCCTCAAGGCAGGCAAAGGTCGCCTCGCGGCGGTCCTTCGAGTACTTGTGCTTCGACCACACGTCGGCACACGCGCCCACGTCGCTCACGACATGCCCCGTGAAGCCCCATTCCTTGCGCAGGATGTCGCGCAGAAGGCGCTTGTTCGCGCAGCACGGCACACCGTTCACAGCCGAGTAGGCGCCCATCACGCTGTCGACCTTCCCCTCGACGACGAGGGCCTTGAACGCCGGCAGGTAGTATTCGTAGAGGTCGCGGTCATCAATGTCGACGTTGAACTCGTGGCGCTTTGCCTCGGGGCCCGAATGCACCGCGTAGTGCTTCGCGCAGGCGGACGTCATCAGGTAGTTAGGGTCGTCGCCCTGAAGGCCCTTGACGAACGTTACGCCCATGCGGCCCGTCAGATACGGGTCCTCGCCGAACGTCTCGTGTCCGCGGCCCCAGCGCGGGTCGCGGAAGAGGTTCACGTTCGGACTCCAGAGCGTGAGGCCCGTGTACTGGGCCGTACAGCCCTTCGCACGGAAGAGGTTGTGCTTGGCGCGCGCCTCAATCGCGATGATGTCCGCGACCTCCTTCTCGACGGCAAGGTCAAACGTCGCCGCGCGGCCGATCGCCTGCGGGAAGACGGTCGCAAGACCGGCGCGTGCGACGCCGTGGAGCGCCTCGTTCCACCAGGAGTAGTTCGGAATGCCAAGATCCTTGATATCGGGCGAGCCGCCATGGCATAGGCGTTCGCAGTCCCTCGCGGAGAGCTTTGAGACAAGTTCGCGGGCCTTCGCGCGACATTCTGCGCGGCGCGCGTCGGTCACTGCGAGGAGCTGGAAGGCCGCCAGCGCGGCCGTTACGGAAAAGACGAGTTTCTTCATGACTAACGCTCCTTCTGGATTTAGAGCTCAACGTAGACGCAACGGGTGTTGTCGCAGTAGATGGGCTGTCCGCCGCCGACGAAGAGGGCGTAACGTCCCTTCGCGAGCGTCTGGCTTCCGTCCTTGCCGAACTGCGCGAGCTGTCCGGCCGTCAGCTTGAACGTCACCTTCTTAGACTCGCCCGGCTTGAGCGACACGCGCTGGAAGCCCTCGAGGTGGTGGCGGCGGCGGTCGCCGCTGCCTTCCGGCGAGCGGACGTAGAGCTGAACGACTTCATCGCCCGCGACCTTGCCCGTGTTCGTGACAACGGCGGAGACGGTGAGAAGCGGAAGCGACGGGTCGACCGCCTTCGCGGCCGGGGCGTCCGCTGGCTTCTTGCCGGAGTCAGCAGTCGCCTTCACGTCGTCGTGGAAGATCGAGAAGTCGGCGTCCCGCACAGCGGCGCCGGCAGGCGGCACGGCCTTCTTGTCGACGTCAAACCGGATGTCGCCTACGCCGAAGGTCGTGTACGAAAGGCCGTGCCCGAACGGATAGAGGATGTTCTGGTCGGTGTAGAGGTACGTCCGGCCCGGAAGCGTGTAGTCCTCGAAGTCGGGCATGTTCTCGGAATTGCGGTAGAACGTGATTGGCAGCTTGCCCGAAGGGTTGCTCTGCCCGAGGATGGCCTTAGCGACGGCTATTCCGCCCTGCTCGCCAGGATACCAGCATACCAGCACCGCGTCCGAGAGCTCGCATATCTCCTTGAGGTCCATCGCGCTTCCGCCAGGCACAACCGAAATGATCTTCTGGTTCGGCTTGTTCTTGCGGATGTCCCGCAGCTGGGCTACATGCACGGGATAGGTCGAGAGGTCCTTGCGGTCGTGATCCTCGCCTTCGTCGATCGGGCAGAGGCCGATCACCCTGATCATCGGGTCGCTATCATGCCAGCTATCGATGATGACGCCCGGTCCGAGCAAGCGGAGGAAACCCTTCTGGATCGTGATCGCGTCCGCCGGCTCGCCGTTGTAGTTGCCCATCAGGATGTTCTCGTCCTTCGAGCGTCCGCCGACGTCTAGCCGCTTCATCTTCGACGCGTCGAGCGGCAGAACGCCGTTGTTCTTGAGGAGCACGAGCGACTTCTCGGCACACTCGAGCGCAATCGCCTTGTGCTTCGCGTTGTTGACGTCCTTCGCGCCGAGATTGTCCCACGGAGTCTTCGCGGCGGGATTGAGGTCGCCGAGAAGCGCGCGCGTGGTGAGTATGTGCATTAACGGCTTGTCGAAGATCGCGGGGTCGATCTTGCCCTCCTTCACCGGGTCGCGCAGCTTGTGGTACGTCCCCTCGCTGCAGAGGTCAAGCCCCGCCGCGATGCAGGCAAGGTCGCCTTCGACCACGTCCTTCTTGTACTTGTGGTTCTTCCAGACGTCCTCAACCGCACCTACGTCGCTCACGACCGTGCCCTTGAAGCCCCACTCGCCGCGCAGGATGTCGGTAAGGAGCCTCTTGTTCGCGCAGCACGGCTCGCCGTTGACCGCCGAGTACGCGCCCATCACGCTCTCGACCTTCGCCTCCTTCACGAGCGCCTTGAACGCCGGGAGGTAGTACTCGTAGAGGTCACGGTCGTCGAGGTTCACGTTGAAGTGGTGGCGCTTCTTCTCGGGACCGGAGTGGACGGCGTAGTGCTTCGCGCAGGCGACGGCCTTGAAGTACTTAGGATCGTCGCCCTGGATGCCCTTCACGAACGCGACGCCCATGCGCGAGGTGAGGTATGGGTCCTCGCCGAACGTCTCCTGCCCGCGCCCCCAGCGCGGATCGCGGTCCATGTTGACGTTCGGGCTCCACAGCGAAAGGCAGTGGTTCCCGCCGCGCTCGCCCTGGGCGCGGTACAGGTTCACCTTAGCGCGCGCCTCGGTCGAAATCGCATCCGCCATCCTTAGCTCGAGCTCGTCGTCGAACGTCGCCGCCGCGCCGATCGCCTGCGGGAACACCGTCGCGAGTCCGCTCCGCGCGTACCCGTGCAGCGCCTCGCTCCACCAGTGGAAGCGCGGGATGCCGATGCGCTTGATCTCGGGATTGTCCATCATGAGCATCTGGACCTTCTCGTCCGGCGTCAGCTTTTCGAGAACGGCCCTCGCCTCCTTCTCCGCCTCCGCGCGACGCGCGTCGTTCGGAACGGCACCAACGCCGGCGGCAACCGCCGCCACCGCCAACACAACTGCAGTTTTTCTCATAATGTCCCTTTTGTTTGATTACAATGAAACCTTTACCGCCTTGCCGCTGTACTTCACGGTCTTCTCGGCGCCGCCGAGAGTCTTCACACGGAAGGTACGCGACTTGAGCATGCCGGGATAGGCGCCCTTGCGCGCGCCGATGGTCAATGTCTTGGTCTTGTCGTTCCACGAGAAGCCGATCGTCGTGAACTCGCCTTTCTCGTACTTGTACCCATCGCCTGCGTCCTCGTAGAGTTCGAAGGAACCATCCGCACCTGGATAGACGGTCACCGCGAGGTCGTCCCACGGCTTCTCGCCGACGTACTGCACGTCGGGTCCGTCGACAAGAATCGCACCGGCGCGGACATACAACGGAAAGTTCGAGAGGTCGGTCTTCATCTCGTGCTCCGCACCGCCCTTCACGCGCTCGCCGGTGAAGTAGTTGTACCAGTCCGCGCCTTGCGGAAGATACGTTGCGACGGACGTGACGTTCGAGGACGTAACCGGCGAGACGAGGATGTCGCGCCCGAAGAGGAACGAGCCCTTCTCGTCCCATGTGCGGCGGTCATCAGGGAACTCTGCGACTAGCGGACGCATGAACGACATGTTTGACGCATACGCTGCGTGCGCGATCGAGTAGATGCGCGGGAGGAAGCGGTAGCGGAGCTTCACGGACGCAAGAAGCGAATCGTAAAGCGGCTCGCCCGGCTTGCCGAAGAGATAAAGTTCGCGCCACATTCCGGTGCCGTGGCTGCGCATCATCGGCTGGAAGACTCCGTACTGCATCCAACGCGCGTATAGCTCGCTGAACGTCTCGCGCTTCGCGCTCTTGAATCCGCCGAGGTCGTTGCTCCAGTTGGGATTCCCCGAAAGCGAGAAGTTGAGCCCGCACGGAATCTGCTTCCTGAGAAACTCCCACGTGCAGTCAGTGTCGCCGCTCCACGTGTGAGCGCCGGTGCGCTGGAGTCCGGCCGAAGCGGAACGCGTAAGGATGAACACGCGGCGGTCGGGGCGCGTCGTCTTTGTGTGGTCATGGACGTTCCTGATCGCGTAGAACGGATATGCGAGTCTCACGTCGCGGAATCGCCCGAGAGCGGTTACAACCTCGTCGTTGTTCTCCTCCTTCTGCCCCCACGGCTCCGGTTCCGTCGAGTCCATCCACCAGCCGTCGAGTCCATATCCGAAAAGATTGGCGGCATGCTTCCAGTATCTTTCGCGCGCCTCGGCGCTGTAGCAGTCGTAGGGCTTGGAAACAGTCGGATAGGTCGGAAGCGCAAGGAGTTCGCCGTGCTCCTCGAAGTCTGCGTATGGTTTCGTCTTAGGACCGAAGCTGCACCATATGGAGATTATGAAGTGGCAATTCGACGCATGTATCTCGTCAATCATCTCCTTCGCACCCGCAAAACCGGGATTGAGGAACTCCATCGCATTCCAGTGATCGTTGTCGCCCCAGTACTGCCAGTCCTGGATGATTCCGTCAATCGGCACTCCGTCCTTCCGATAGCGGCGCAGGACCTCGAGGAGCTTTCCGCAGTCGGTGTAGCGCTCGCGGCTCTGCCAGAAGCCGTAGCTCCAGAGCGCGTTCATCGGGACCTTCCCCGTGAGGTGGCGCATCGCACCGACGACTCCATCGAGCGACCCGCCCGCGATGAAGTAGTAGTCCTCCGCTTCGCCGACGTCGCTCTCGAATCCGACTGTTTTGTCATCGGTCTTGTACCACGTTATAGACATGTTGTCCCAGTAGAGCCCCCATCCGCCTACGCCGCAGAGGAAAGGAATGCCGTCATTGCAGTTTTCCGGCTGAAGCCTCAGCTGTCCGACATTGCGCTGGTCGAGGCGTCCGTTCTGCACGCTGCCGAGTCCGTACACAGGCGCGTCCTTCGCGATCTTCCACTTCTGAGAGACCTTCGTCGCCGTGTAGCCGCCCTTGTATGTCGTCTGCGCGAATTTCGCGGGACCAGCTTCTTCGAGCATGACCGAGCCGTCCGCGCCGAGGAAAGAGAGCGCACCCGTCTTCTTGTCGAGCCGCACGGAAAGCGCAGCGCTCTTCCAGGTCTTGGCGTCGTCGTTCTCCAGCACGGACGTCTTCACCTTCTGCGGCTTTGCCGTGACGATGTCGGCCTTCTTGACGACATCGCCGCCCGGCGCGCGTACGATTCGCGCGATCGACGGCGTGTAGAAAGTCACTTCAACATCCGCCGCTGTTGCGGCAGAGGCAAAGCACAGCGCGCCAAAAAGAAACACGCACCCCGGCAACGAATGTCTGCCACGCATTGTAGTTCTCCGTTAATTTGAATAATCACTCAGCCGTCATCTCGAGACGGAGCGTCTCGCCGGACACCACCGCCGCATGCGGAATCGCCGTGCCCGCAAGCGGCCTGCCTCCGATCGTCGCAGAGGCGACGTACTTAGCGTCGCGGCTCGACTTGGGAGCGTCGACGACGAACGACTTGCCGTTCTCCTGGTGGATCGTCACCTTCGAGAACACCGGGGAGCCGAGCTGGTACGCGGGGAGGCCCGGCGTCACGGGATAGAAGCCCATCATCGAGAACACGGCGTAGGAGCACATTCCGCCGCCGTCTTCGTCGCCGCACATGCCCATCCTGTCGTTGCGGAACCACGCGTCGAGCGTCTTGCGGACGAACTTCTGCGTCTTGCGCGGCTCGCCCGCGAAGTTGTAGAGGTACGGGATGTGGAACGAAGGCTCGTTCGCCATCGTGAACATGCCCATCATGCCCGTCGCACCGTCAGGCATCTCCGCGACGTAGTGGAAGCGGTTGCCGCAGGAAGTGTTGAGCATCTCGTCAAGTCTGCGCGCCATGCCTGCAGGCCCGCCGAGGTACTCCACGAGCTGCGGGATGTCGTGCTGCACGTCCCAGATGTACGTCCACGCATTGTTCTCGGTGTAGTAGCTGCGCGCGCCCTTCCCTCCGCAGATTATCGGATCGAACGGCTCCACGAACGCGCCAGCGGCGTTCTTCGGACGGAAGAACTTCGTCTTCGGATCCCACAAGTTGCGGTAGAACTTCGAGCGGCGTTCATACTCCTTAACGCCCTCCGCGTCGCCTACGATTGCGGCGATCTTGGACATCGCCCATGCGTCATAGCTAGAGCCCTGCGTCACGGAGACCGTCTGGCGGTTCTCCCAGTTCTGGTCGACTGCCGGGCACGTCTCCTTGTCGCCGGGGTTGAGCGCCGGCATGTATCCCTTCTCGACGTAGAACCGGTCGAGCTCCGTGAGCGGGCCGCGGTACCACGGCACGAGCGACTCGGTCTTCTCCGTGTAGTCGAGGGCCTTGAACGCGGCCGCGAGGTCGAAGCCCCTCACGCCCTTCACCCAGGCGTCGTAGAACGAAATAGCCGCATGGTGGTTGATCATGCAGTGCTGGTCGCAGTTGATCCCGGGGAACGTGGGCATCCACTTCTCCTTGTTCTCGGAGGCCATGCGGATGTAGCTCGTGAGCTTCGCCGCCTCGGCCTTCGGCTCGAGGATCACCATGAGCGGATGGTGCGCGCGGTACGTGTCCCAGATCCAGTCGTCGGTATACTGGTCCACTCCGTCGGTCTCGTGCACCTTCCCGTCCCATCCGCGGTAGCGTCCGTCTTCCGTGACGTTGACCATGCGCTCGTAGCAGCGCCAGAGAGACGAGTAGAACACCGCCTTCTCTGCATCCGTGCCGCCCTCGACTTCTATCTTAGAGAGTTTCTCGTTCCACGCCCTGCGGCCCGCGGCGGCAAGCGACTCCATGTCCCATCCCGCGATCTCACGTGCGCAGTTGCGCGCCGCCTGCTCCGCGTCGATGTAGGAGACGCCGTACTTCAGCATCACGGACTTCACATCCGGCGCGAAGACAAGCGCAAAGCCGTCGTTGACGCGGCGGAGCTCCACCGGCGCCGGACTAAACTCGCCCGCGAGCCATACGTCGCTCGCGGCGTATTTGCCGCGCCTCACGTCCTTTGCGACCACACGCGCGCCGTCGAGCGTTACGTGCGCGTCGCGTCCCGTGAACACCACGGCGTGCAGCGCGTCCGCGCGGCGGAACTCGAACGACGCGAGCGCGCTCTGCCGCGCGGGGACGATCGAGAACTTCACGCACTCGGAGTCGAACGTCACGTCGTAGGAATACGGCGTCGAGTGGGGAGAGTCCCACGTGCCGCTCCAGCGCACGCCGAGCCGCTCCGCCTCGCCGGAGAACGGATGCACCGCGAAGACCTGCTGCCCGCGGTGGTCGGGGGTCTGCAGGAAGATCGCGGAGACTCGGTCGTCGGTGTAGTCGCGGTACGGCGGCAGGACGCGCAGCATGGCGTTCGGCAACTGCGTCGTCTGGAAGCACGGCACAAGCATGTGGCTGATCGTGCCGATCTCCGTGTTAACCCAGTCGACGGGATCGCGTCCGAAGAGAGGACAGTTCAGCGCGATGACCGCTACAAATATGTATATTGATTTTTTCATGCTTATATTCTAGCACAATCTGGACAACTATTACGCGAATAGACCGCAAAAATAATCGTGAAAAATGCGCAGCTGATAAATCCGTCATGCCAATCACGGCGACGACAAGACTTACTCGAAGAATCCGTTGGCGGCGCGCGTCACATCGGCGGACGGGTCAAACGTCGTCCTGAGTCGTTTTCTGCAGTCGAGGTTGCCGACGGCCATTCCCTTCGACCCGGCCTCGAACCTAATGCAGTCGCGCTTATCGTTGTGCCCGACATGGTCGCCGACGTATGTGCTGGCGAGCATGTTCAGCTCGCCGCCCTTGCAGCACACGGCCTCGAGGTTGCACCACGAAAGCAGCTGCGAGAATGTGACGGACCCTCCGTTGACCTCGGAGATTTTTGAACTGCCCCCCCATAGGTCGGCGTTGGAGAAGACGATCCGACCGCGGAACGCGGGGTCGGTCACGGCGTAGTGTCCGCCGCCGCGCTGGTTGAAGACGCCCATGGACGCGACTAGCCCGATCACCGCGCTGCATCCCGCGCGCCCCACGACGCCGTTGTGCGCGGCATCGAATGCGACGCCCCACATCTTGCCGCGGAAGGACCCACCAGTGAATCTGTCACGCTCGAGGACGATCTGGTCGGAGACGAGGATGTTGAAGCACGAGAAGAAGTCGACCTTCGACACATCGCCGAGAACGAGTCCGTTGACCTCGCGGTTGGTGTACTCTACGAGTCCGTCCTTCCCGTCCACCGCCTTTGGCCTGTTCGGAAAGCGCCCCTGGTGCGTCCAGTTGGAATAGTTGAAGTGGAGGTCGCGAACGACTCCGCCCGTTGTGCCGTGGCCTATTTCGAGCGTCGTCTTCATCGCAGCGCCCGTGACGTCCACGATCTCGATGTTGTCGCTCTTCTGAGTCATCGCGTCGATGGCAGTCCAGCAGCACACGATGGTGCAGTTCTGCACCCAGCAGTTCTGGGAGGTCCGAACGGTCGGCGGATACTTCTTGACGCGCGTCGCCTCGCTTGCGCCTGGACCGTCGATCCATCCCTGCTCCGGATAAAAGACCGTGAAGCCCTTGAACCCCGACCCCTTCGAGAGCGTCACGAGCGGCTGCCCGGACGGATGGTCCTTCTCTCCGTACACCCACAGCTGAGTTCCTGCGGAGGT
>Ga0129306_1002230_pt1 | contig 18009 bp, 8 predicted proteins | sample P827metagenome_FD_94438 | JGI IMG/M metagenome (GOLD analysis project Ga0129306, IMG submission 94438) | Capybara group fecal microbial communities from Wisconsin, USA - P827 metagenome | ecosystem: Host-associated > Mammals > Digestive system > Large intestine > Fecal | place: USA: Wisconsin... | reverse complement strand
TGGGTCGTCAAGGAGCTCATGGGCGGCGAGCTTCATGACGCGGGAGAGGTGACTGCGTACTGGGACGGACGCGACTCGCTCGGTTTCCCGTGCGAGACTGGACGCGAATACAAGTGGAAGGCGTATCTCCACGACGGACTCGACTGGGAGTATGTCGGAACGGTCGGCGTAAGCGGCAACCCGCCGTACGAGACGCCGGACAAGAAGGGCGGATGGGGAGCGGACCACGGTCCGGCGGTTGACGCCGCGTGCGACGACACCGGACGCTACTTCGTGTGGCATATCGCAGAGGGCGGACGCGGCATCGTCAAGACGGGCTTCGACGGCGAAGTGATCTGGCGCACGTCGCCGTTCGTCGCCGGCGGGTTCTGTCCGTTCAACTGCGTCTGCGCCGAGAACGGCAAGGTGTGGATCGTCCTCGAGATGAACGGAGTGACCCAGCTCATCCGCCTCGACGCGGCAACGGGCAACTACGAGCTCTTCCCCGACGGGCGCGGATCGATTCCGTTCCCGGCGTCGAAGAAGAAACTCGATCTCCCGCTTAGGCGCGACTTCGCGCTCAACAGCGTCGGCTGCGCCGTCAGGGACGGGAAGGTCTACGTCTCCGACACGATGGGCGACAAGGTGTTCGTCCTCGACGGAAACACCGGTGCCGTCCTCGGCGAGCTTGCGATCGCGCATCCGCGCGGAATCTGCCTCTACGGAGACGGACTCCTCGTCGCGCAGGCGAACGGCGACGTCTCGACGCTCGGCTTCGACGGCAAGGCGCAGAAGCTCTTCGGCGGGCTCGAGCTTCCGCACGGAATCGCGGTCGACGCGTCCGGCGCGGTCTATGTCTCCGACCACGGCTCGAGCCACCAGGTGAAGCGCTTCGTGAGGGGCGCGGACGGATGGAAGCTCGCCGCTGCATTCGGAAAGAAGGGCGGGCGTCCCGACGCCGGCACGATCGAGAAGGAGAACTTCCGCTATCCGGCCGGCCTCGCCGTCGACAAGACGGGGACGCTTCTCGTTCCCGAAATGGCCGCCCCCAAGATCGTCAACCTTCTCGATGCCGGGACGGGCAGGATTCTCCGCAAGTACTACGGCTACACCTCCTATGCGCCGACGACGTTCCCCGACTGCGACGATCCGCGCGAGGTCTACTACTCGCTCGCGGGCCCCGACTGCTTCGCCCGTGCGCACCTGAAGGAGGGCTCGGTCGTCGGCGAGCCGGACGCGTGCTGGGACTTCGAGGCCGTGGGCTCGCCCGTCGGCTCGGTGGTCTCCACGATGAACACGCCGTATGTCATCCGCGCCGCGAACGGGAAGAAGTACCTCGTCGCCGACGGCGGACCTGGCTTCGGCTGCGGCGGATACGGCACGGACTACAAGACCGACTACGGAACCTGGGGACGTCCGATGATGCGCATCGACGCAAACGACGTGCTCACTCCTGTCGCGTGCGTCTGGAACACCGGACGCGAGGGCGACGCGCTTCTCGTGTGGTGCGACCGCAACGGCGACGGCCAGATCGGCAAGGATGAGCTCGATCCGCTCACGGGCGTCGGAGAGGAGAAATACCGCTGGGCGCTCCAGAACGGGTCCATGTACGTGGACGACAAAGGCGACTGCTACATCACCTCGCAGAACCAGCGCATCGTCAGGCTGAGGAACCGCGGGTGGAACGCGATCGGCGCTCCGAACTGGGACGTAAAGGGCGCGGAGATCGCAATCCCCGACGTGCTCCCCGGCGCGCACGTGCATTCCGGATGGCGCTTCGGCTTCCTCGGCATGCGCAGCGACTCCGAGGGCAACTTCTATGCCGCGATCAACTGCAACTATCCGTACGTCACCGAGGAGTACTCCAAGTACATGCACCAGGGCATGGGCCATACCGCCGACATGAACGCCGTGTTCATGACGAAGTACGACAAGAACGGCAAGCTCGTGTGGCGCACCGGCAGGAAGGCCATCGGTGGCGCGAAGCCGGGCGAGATTCTCCACCACTGGTGCTACGCCGGACTCGTCAACGACGAGTATTCCGTCGCCGCGAGCGAGTGGGCGTGCTTCACGTTCTACACGAAGGACGGATTCTACGTCGACCGCATCTTCGACACTCCCGGACTCAAGCCCGCGGACAAGGTCGGGCCCAAGGGAATGGGCGGAGAGGACTTCTCGGGGCAGATCGTCTACTATCCCGAGCGCGACGAGGTTTGGGCCTACAACGAGGGCCATGTCTTCAAGGTGCTTGGCTTTGAGAAGGGACGCGTCAAGGGCGAGTGGCGCACCGAGGGCACCGTCAGGCTCGAGACGGTCGATCCCCTCGACTTCACCGGAAAGAAGAAGGCCGTCGGCGACGTCGCGTTCAAGGTCGAGGGCGGGAAGGCCGTCTTCACGGCGCACGTCACGGACGATTCCCCGCTTGTGAACGTCGCGGGAGACATCGGGGCGGTCTTCAAGGGCGGAGACGCCGTCGGCTTCGAGGTCGGACCCAAGGGCGTGGCCGCTTCGCTCGGGACGATCCCCGAGAGGAATCCGCAGGGACGCCACATCGGCTTCGCCCGCGTCCTCGCGGCGCGGCTTGGCGGTAAGGACCGAGTGATCGCGTTCAAGCCGTTCACGAACCAGGAGAAGCGTCCGCTCTCCTACTCGACGCCCGCTGGCGGCGACTCCGCCTTCGAGTTCGTCGGCGAGGTTCCAGGAGCGGAGGTCGTGTTCACGGTCGATGCGGACGGGAAGGGCTACACGGCGCAGATCACCGTTCCGGCGGAGTTCCTCGAGCTCGACTTCGCGAAGGGCTTCGCGTTCGAGGCGGAGGCGCTTCTCTCGGGCGAGGGACAGCGCGGACTCGGCACGGTCGAGCGCTGCTACCTCAACAGCCCCGACTCTTCAGAGACGACGATGACGGATGACGTTCCGACCGAGTCCAGGCTCTATCCGAAGGGCTGGGCCGACGGCGCGGACCTTAAGTAATCCTGTCGGTGCCAAGACGGCATCTACGGCGCGGACGCGGCTGTGCGTCCGCGCCGTTTCGTTCGCATGGTGATTCAGTTTGAACGTTCATCCACGATCATCCGCAGGGATAGGGCGTGGTCTGACTGAAGTTCTTCCTTGAATGACTGGGAGTTTGTGATGCCGCGTTTGGCCATGAACACGAACGCCGGAGTCCTTGCCAGCATCATAGCGCCTATGATGTTTTCGCTGCAGCGACGAGTTCTGACGTCTTCGCAGTAGGCGAAGTCCCGCTTGCCGTGGTATCCCGTCTCGATGGCCCACTCGGAGCGCACAGCGTCTGCGAAGAAGTCGACGCCATGCCGTTCGTCGATTTCTATGGTCGAGGCGTGGTACGATGTTTCCACTTTCGTCCGGTTCCCCTTGTTCGGTCCGGACAGGTGCTCCCACTGGCGCTGGGTCTGCACGAGCGTGTGCATCCCGAACATGCCGAGCTGGGCCGGGTCGTCCAGCCTGAATATGCGCGTCAGCCGGGCCTCCCTCCGTCCGTGCCCCGTCTCTACTTTTTTTTAGAGGCCGCGGGGGCTCTGGCCTTGACGACCGCCTGGGCGTTCCTGAGCAGTTCCTTCTGGTTGTCCTTTATCTGCACGAGGCTCTCGCCGTTGGAGCGCGCGACGGTCCGCACCGTCTCGTGCTGGCAGTGGAGCGCGTCCGAGCAGACGAGCGCGTTGGTGAGGTCCATCTCCGACAGGAGCCTGCGCCCGACGGGCATCTCGCACTTCCCCGTCTCTCCTTCCTTGCGCGAGACCGGGGCCACGGCCACGGGCGCGCCGTTCTCGACGTTCACGACCGACACGACGCCCATGACCTCCTTGACGAACTTGCCGTCGAGCGCGAGTTGCCTCGGCAGCGTCCCCTCCTGCGCGGACATCCATTCCGTGAGCTTCCTGGCGAAGTCGTCGAGGTCCAGCGTCTTGAGGAAGTTGTACATCGTCACGTAGCTCGGGACCTTGTACTCGTGCTTTGCGACGACCCCAGACTTGCTCTTCGCGTGCGGCATGCACAGCTCCCTGCGCTGCGGCATGTCGAGCCTCTTCGCGAAGCGCGCGATCGCCTTGACCGAGTTCGCGCCGCTCATCATGGCCATCACGACGATGGAGAGCATGCCGCCGATGTGGAACGTCCTGTTGCTGTCCCGCGTGTCCCTGACGCGGCAGAGCGCGTCGTACAGCGACTCCCTCTGCTCCTTGCCGATCGGCATCACGCCGTCCGAGTTCCCCTGCGCGCCGAGCGCGCAGTCCGCCGGCAGCTCGCGCGCGTTCAGCAGCTCCAGCGCGTTGGGGGCGAGCGGCTTTACCCAGAGCGTCTTCGGCCTGTCGTTCGGGACGTAGAAGTCGCACTCCTGGCGGTTCGTCCGCGTGAAGCCCTTCGTCATCCCGAGGGGCGTCCACCCAGCGGCCTTGTAGCACGTTCCCGCCGAATGCTCTATGTCGCAGAACGTCTCGGCGAGGAGCGGCCTGTAGTGGAACTTCCTCATCCACAGGCCCGGGATTTCCCGCGCCGCCAGCGCGAGGCACTGCGAGGCGAGGTTCCTGCGCTCGCCCGGCTTTGCGAGAATCGTGAAGCGGCGGTTGGACGCTATGAGCTTGAGCCGCCGCGCGCGCAGGGACGGCGTCCAGCCGATGTACTCGTCGCGCCTGAGCAGGTGGTAGCACGCGCCGCCCCACACCATGATGGCCACCCATTCCCCGTCGTCCTCGATGACGAGGCGAAGGGTGTCGCCCCCGGAATGCGTCTCGCCCATGTAGTGGTACTTCTCCTCGAGCTCCCCGAATCGCTTGAGCTCGTCCGCTTTCCAGACTGGTCTTATCTTGAGCATGGATCCTCGTTTCTTGCACATTGAGACGAGGATATCATCTCATATTTCGCCGCTTTTGTCAATAGGGTGCGGTAAACTCAATTTCTACAAGGCGAACGCACCATGAACTAAATCACCATGGTTTCGTTCGTGTCGTTCGCCGTGGGGGGTTGCGCGCCGGGCGGCGTTTTTGGTATACTATGCGGCAATCCTGCGACTGTCTTAGGAGGTTGTCCCTGCCGCGGGTGCTCGAGATTCGGGCGTTCGGTGCCTTATGGTGAGGCCACTGGCAGGGGTGTCTATGCTTCCCGGTTCGCAGAATTAAAGAGAAAGATACAGATAAAATGAAGATCGACAAGGCCGCAATCAAGTCCGAATTCCAGCGTCACGACCGCGACACGGGTTCCTCCGAAGTCCAGATCGCGCTCCTCACGAAGGAGATCGAGGCCCTCACCGCGCACCTCAAGGCCAACCACAAGGACCACAGCTCGCGCTACGGCCTTCTCCGCAAGGTCCAGAACCGCCGCAACCTCCTCGACTACCTGAAGCGCGAGAACGAGGCCGGCTACCGCGAGCTCATCAAGAAGCTCGGCATCCGCCGCTAAGCGATTGACAAACAGAAAGAAAAAGAAACAATGCAAGGAACAAAGCAGTTCAAGGTCAACATCGCGGGGACGGACCTCGTGATCGAGACCGGGCTCCTGGCGCAGCAGGCCGCCGGAGCCGTCACCGTGTCGTACGGTGACACGACCGTCTTCACGGCGGTCACCAATACCGACACGCCGCGGGAAGGCATCGACTTCTTCCCGCTGCAGTGCGAGTACCGCGAGAAGTTCTACGCCGCCGGCAAGTTCCCGGGCGGGTTCTTCAAGCGCGAGGCGCGTCCGACGAGCAAGGAGATCCTCACGGCCCGCATGTGCGACCGTCCGATCCGTCCGCTCTTCCCCGACGGCTACTACAACGACGTCCAGGTCAACTCGACGCTCATCCAGAGCGACGGCACGCGCGAGGCCGACTTCCTCGCCGTCAACGCCTCCTCCGCGGCGCTCCACATCTCGGACATCCCGTTCATGGGTCCGATCGGCTGCGTCAGGATCGGCCGCATCGACGGGCAGTGGGTCATCAACCCCACGCACGAGCAGAAGGCCAAGAGCGACATCGACCTCCTCTACGCCGGCATCCGCGGCAAGTTCCTCATGATGGAGGGCTCCGCCAGCGAGATCAGCGACGAGGACTTCATCGCGGCGCTCAAGCGCGCGCACGAGGAAGTCGAGAAGATCATCGACCTCCAGATCGAGATGCGCCGCGCGCTCGGCAAGCCCGACAAGGACATCCACGACGTCCCGCAGCCTGCGGACAAGATGGACTTCATGCGCAAGGAGGGCGGCGAGGCCCTCGCGGCCGCGCTCCTCATCAAGGGCAAGCTCGAGCGCCAGGGCAAGGTCTCCGCGATCAAGGAGGACCTCCTCAAGAAGGTCGCCGAGAAGTGGCCCGAGGTCGATGCCGTCGGCTTCGTGCACCTCTTCGACGCCCTCGAGATCGAGACCGTCCGCAAGAACGTGCTCGAGAAGGGGCTCCGCATCGACGGCCGCGCACAGCACGAGATCCGTCCGCTCTCCGCGCAGGTAGGCGTGTTCCCGCGCCTCCACGGCTCGGCGATCTTCTCGCGCGGCGAGACCCAGTCGTTCGCGACGGTCACGCTCGGCACGAAGAAGGACGCGCAGGAGCTCGACTCCGTGACGGGAGGCGATCCCTCCAAGCGGTTCATGCTCCACTACAACTTCCCGCCCTACTGCACGGGCGAGGTCGGGCGCCTCGGCTCCACCGGACGCCGCGAGATCGGACACGGCGCTCTCGCCGAGCGCTCGATCGCGGAGGTTCTCCCCGACGAGTTCCCGTATTCGATCCGCGTCGTCAGCGAGATCATGGGCTCCAACGGCTCGTCCTCGATGGCGTCGATCTGCAACGGCTGCCTCGCGCTTATGGACGCGGGCGTTCCGCTGAAGCGCACCGTCGCGGGCATCTCCATCGGCCTCTTCACCAACGAAGACCAGTCCCAGAAGGTTCTCGTGACCGACATCCTCGGCGCGGAAGACCACTGCGGCGACATGGACTTCAAGGTCGGCGGCACGAGGAAGGGCATCACGGGCTTCCAGGTTGACCTCAAGCTCCGCGGCCTCACGTGGGACCTCGTCGAGGGCGCGGTCAAGGCCGCGCACGACGCGCGCCTCAAGATCATCGACTTCATGGAGTCCGTCATCCCCGCCCCGCGCGCCGAGCTCAACAAGTACGCGCCGCGGATCGAGGAGATGCAGATCCCCGTCGACAAGATCGGCGCGCTCATCGGGCCCGGCGGCTCGAACATCCGCGCGATCGTCGAGATGACCGGCGCGCAGATCGACATCGACGACGACGGCAAGGTCGCGATCTTCGCGACGTCGAAGGAGTCGATGGAGGCCGCCAAGCTCGAGGTCGGCAAGGTCTCGGCCGTGGCCGAGGTCGGCAAGATCTACGAGGGCAAGGTCACGAGCGTGAAGGACTTCGGCGCGTTCGTCGAGATCCTCCCCGGGCTCGAGGGCCTCTGCCACATCTCCGAGTTCTCGGACAAGTTCCTCAAGTCCATGGACGGAATCTGCAAGGTCGGCGACGTGATCAAGGTCAAGTGCGTCGACATCGACGAGCAGCGCGGGCGCATCAAGCTCTCGCGCAAGGCCGCGATGGCCGAGCTCGACGCCGAAGCCGCCAAGTAAAGGCGGCCCTCAGGGCGAAACGACGGGGCGCGGCACATCTGCCGCGCCCCGTTATGCTATAATATCGGCATGGAAGTGAAGATCGAGGAGTCGTGGAAGCGCGTGCTGGCGGAGGAGTTCGAGAAGCCCTACTTCGCCAGCCTCGCCGAGTTCGTTAAGTCGGCCTACAGGAGCGGAACCGTCTATCCGCCTCCGGGCAAGATATTCAACGCCTTCAACCGCACTCCCTTTGACGCCGTGAAGGTGGTCATACTCGGACAGGATCCGTACCACGAGCCCGGACAGGCCCAGGGACTCGCGTTCTATGTCCCGCCGGACGTGCAGCCTCCGCCCTCGCTCGTGAACATCTCGAAGGAGCTCGGGCACATGCCGGATCTCCTGAAGTGGACAGACCAGGGTGTGCTCCTCCTCAATGCGACGCTTACAGTCGCCGCGCACCGCGCGGGCAGCCATCAGAACAAGGGATGGGAGGTCTTCACGGATGCAGTGGTGCGCGCCCTCGCGGAGCGCCGCGAACACCTCGTGTTCATCCTCTGGGGCGCATACGCGCAGAAGAAGGGCGCCTTCATCGACCGCACAAGGCATTGCGTCATCACCTCGCCGCATCCGTCTCCGCTCTCCGCCCACCGCGGATTTTTCGGCTCAAAGCCTTTCTCGAAGGCGAATGAGTACCTCTCCGCGCACGGAATTCCTGCGATAGACTGGTAGAAATAGTTACATTTCTGTCGGAAAACTTAGCAAAACTACGCAATAATCAAATAATTTTGCAAATAGACCCGTACCCCGTTGACTTTTGCGACAAAAAAGCATATAATGTCACAATGTTTACGTCACAAAAGGAAACACAAAACCAAATGAAAAAGATTCTATCACTGACAGTGGCAATTTTCGCGGCTTCGGCGGCGTTTTCGTCCGGTTTCGGACTCTACGAGCCGACGGCGGTCGGTACGTCCTACGGCGGGGCGCTTCTCGGCAGGGGCCTTGACGGCTCGGCGAACTCGATCAACCCTGCGACGCTCGACGACATCACGAACATCACGGTGCAGGCCGGATTCGTCACGGAGCATCCGCGTGGACGCATCAAGATCTCCCGCGGCGGCATCACGCACCGCGCCAAGCCGCTCGACCCCGGCTTTTTCGTGCTCCCGCACTTCCAGGTCGTCGCGCCCGCGCTTTGGGGCTTCACCTTCGGTCTCGGCATTACGCCCGAGTACGGCCTCGGCAGCAGCTACTCGCATGACAGCCTCATGACCTGGAGCTCTAAGGAGACGACGATCGAGGGCTTTGTGATCAACCCGAACCTCTCCTACCGCATCACGGACGACTGGTCGATCGGCGGCGGCGCGAGGCTGCTCTTCTTCGACTTCGAGCAGTATTCGTATCCGGGCGCGTACGCGGCGGACATCAATCCGCAGGCCGCGCTCATCCGCAACCACCTGCACGGCAACAACGGACTCAGCTCCTGCGGCTGGCAGATCGGCACGCGCTACAAGGTGCTGGACAACCTCTCCGTCGGCGCGGTCTACAAGAGCAAGATCGACACGCGCGTGAAGGGGCACTCGAACCTGCGCTATCCGCCCTACGTCCTCGGTGGTGCGGCTTCGGCCAACCTCGACGTCCCGCAGTCCATCGCCGCCGGCCTCAACTGGGACATCACGCAGGACTGGCACCTCGGTGCGATGGTTTCCTGGACCGACTGGTCCGAGCTCGAGCGCATCGACTTCAAGCTTCCCGCCTCGCAGGGCGACAAGACGACCAAGCTGCGCTGGAGGGATTCCTGGCGCGTCGGCATCGCCCCGTCGTGGGACTTCGCGCGCGACTGGACGGCTGTCGTTTCCTACGTCTACGACTCGAACGTCTGCTCGTCCGACCAGGAGTCGACGATGCTTCCTCCCGGCGACCGCCAGATCATCTCGGGCGGACTCACCTGGCGCCTCACGGATAATCTCCAGATCGACGTCACGTACGGACTTGTCGTCATGGGCTGCAAGTCGATGCACATGAACGATCCGCTCGGACGCAAGTACCGCCTCGAGTGCCACCGCGGCCTTTCGCACGCGGCGGGCTGCACGCTCACCTACCGCTTCTAAAAAGGCTTAAGGGCACCTGCCCTGCACCTCGCGAGGTACACGCCATGTACCTCCCGAGGTACCCGCCGTCCACCTCCCGAGGTACCCACCATGTACCTAGCGAGGTGGGCGTCGTTTTCATGGGGAGTTTGCCGCACATAAAGCGGCGAGCTAGGGTGCTGGACGAAATAACATAATTTTTCTGTTTAAAATAACAGGATGTCCGAAGCAAGAATTGATATAATTGCGGCACAAGGAGGAACGAATGTTCAAAGCAACTACCCTGGCCGCGGCGGCGATTGCGTCCGCAACGGCGTTTGCAGCCCCGACGCTCACCGTCGGATATTCGGACATTGACAGCGGGGATCTCTCCGCGAAGCTTACCTGGGAAGGCTCCGGGCAGGTTACGGTCCAACGGGCGGAAAGCGCCAGCGGCCCGTGGTCTGACAAGGGAACCGCCTCCTCCGGCTCCTGGACCGACTCCTCCACCGTCGTCAGCAAGACGTACTGGTACAGGCTGAACGACGGCTCGTCCACGAGCGACGCCGTGAAGTTCGCCGCGGTGAGGAAGCTAGACCTCGCCTCCGCCTCAATCGTATACGAGGGCGATTTCACCTCGCAGGGATGGTGCAAGCCGCCGGAAAGGGCTTTTGACGGAAGTATCGGCCGCGATTCCTACCCTGATGCGAACGTGTCCAACCCAAAGGCGGGCGTGGACCTCGGCTCGACCGAATGGCATGTCGCGTATGCCCGTGCATATCCTCGTGTCACCGACAAATGCCAGGGCCGTCTCAACGGGCTTGTGGTCTACGGCATCGACTCCGGCTTTACCGCGGACGGCACGACATGGACGGGAACTGGAACAGCGCTTTCGACGGCGCTTTCCGGCGTGGCCGATGACAAGTGGTATCCGATCGATATCGATCCGACATCTGCCTACCGTTGCTTTTACTATAGCGGCGCCTACGGCGGCAATGTCACCGAGCTTGAGCTCTACGGCTGGACGGAAGATGACATCGCGGACGCCGGAGGCGAAAGCGGCGAAGGGTCCGCGACCGCAAAGGACGCCGATCTCGCGGTCGCGTCGGTTGCGGACGACGATTTCACCGCAAAGCTTTCGTGGACGGCTCTTTCCGGCGCAGTGAAGCTTCAGGCGTCGTACTCCGCGACCGGTCCCTGGGCCGACCTCGCGAACATCGCCGCGGGAACGGCGACGTACACGGACACCTCCGCTCCCTGCGGCATAACGCGCTACTACCGCCTCTCCGACTCCGAAGGCGAGTCGGGCGTTGTCTCGTTCAAGCGCCTGAGGCGCTTCGCCGCATCGCAGGGAACGGTGTTCTGGACTGGCGTGTGCAGCGAAGGCTGGTACAAGGAAGGGTCGAGGGCGTTCGACGGTGATACGTCCACCTTCCCTGATCTGAACGGAAACGCGCCGAAGGTCGGCGTCGACTTTGGCGAGATTGAACCCTTTGTTTCTTTCGTCCGTGTTCACACGCGGCCCGACTACTACAGCAATCGTTCCAATGGAGCGCTCGTGTACGGCAGCTCGCGCACGGCGTCGGCGCTTTCCAATACCGCTGACTCGGATGTCGACACGGCTCTCTCTGTCGCGCTTTCGGGAATCGGCGACAACGTCGACGCGTGGTATGATATCGCCGTCGATTCCGCGAACGCCTACCGCACTTTCTACCTCACTACAGCGAACGGCAACCTTGCCGAAATCCAGTTCTACGGCTGGACGGCCGAGGACATCGCTGAGGCCGAGGGCGTCGCGACGCCCGTCGTCGATTCCGTGACGGCCGATCCTGACGAGGCGGAGATCACCGTCGAGTGGACATGCGAGACGGACGCCGAGATCACCGAGTTCGTCGTGGAGCGCAGGAAGGGCAGCGGAAGCTGGACCGAGCTTGCGCGTCCCGCGTCGGACGTCTTCTCCTACGTCGACGTCGATCCCGAGACGCGCCAGACGTACTTCTACCGCGTCACAGCGATCTACGCGAACGGCTTCGCGCGGACGTCCGAATCCTCCGAGGGCGTCTACTACAAGAAGACCATGCCCGACGTCGCGCTCACGATCCCCGAGATCGCGAACGTCGTCGTGAAGTCCGTGAAGGCCGACGGACAGAAGATAGAGGGCTCCAACGGCGTCTACATGATTCCGCAGGGCAGCGAAGTCGAGGTCACGTTCCTTCCGGCGGAGGGCTACATCCTCAACCGCACGACGATGACGTTCACCGTCGAGGAGGCGATGACACTTCCGGAGACCGGACGTCCCTCGGCCGTCGAGGGAGTTCCGCTCGTCGTCAACGAAGTGATGGCCGCAAACGAGACGACGCTCTCCACGCACGACGGAGCGACGGAGATCGACTGGATCGAAATCCGCAACCTTGGCGGAAGCGACGTCGACATCGCGGGCTGGCTCATGACGGACGATCCGACGAAGAAGATCTCCAAGTGGAAGCCGATCGAGGGTCCGGCAGTCGTTCCCGCAGGCGGATATCTCGTCGTCTTCGCGGACAACGTGAAGACGGAGTGGAGCGAGTTCGACGCGCACGTCGCGCTCGGACTCTCCTCCGGCGGCGAATGCGCCGCGCTCGCGAGCCCCGACGGAACGGTGATCTCGCAGTTGGCGTTTGGACAGCAGTTCGACGACGTCTCTTTCGGCGTCGGACACGTCGAGCGCGAGCTCGTCAGGTCGACGCGCGCTGCGGAGTACCGCATCGGCGACGGCGCGTGGAAGTCGTGCGAGGGCGCGATCGGCATGGCGCCAGTCGTCGGCGCGTTCAAGGTCGACGTCTACGGGGCGAAGAACTGCTCGTGCGACTCGCTTGAAAGGGCCAAGACGATAGTGGACGATCCTGATTCCTGGTCGTGGTTCCATACGACCGAGACGAAGCAGACAATCGCATACTTCCACGCGTACACCGGTACGCACATGACATTCGCGCCGTACAGCGACTTCCAGGCGCCGGACGGATGGGACGGAAACAACATCGCCGTCCATGCGACGGCCGTAGTCAACATCCCCGAGCCAGGATACTGGACGTTCTCGATGTATGGCGACCAGTGGTTCGAGTATACGATTTCGGGACATGGTGCGAAATTCACCAAGTCCGGCGGCGGCTATAACAGCCAGACGGTCGACGCCTATTTCTTCAGCGTCGCCGGTGACTACGAAGTCGAGATATTCCTCGGGCACCAGGGCGGCGACGCCGGAATGGACTTCTCCGTCGCGAAGGGCGAGCTGACCTCGTTCTCCACGGACAACTTCCACCTCGTCGGCTCCGCGGCGAGCGGCGTGCTGCACTCCGGCTCGATCGCGTCCAAGATCTACACGCGCGTCGACAGCGAGATGCTCGGCTCCAAGACCTCCGCCTCGTGGCGCAAGTCGTTCACGCTCGGCACGATTCCGGACGATGGCGAGATACAGCTCAGGATATGCTATGCTGACGGATTCGAGGCGTCCATCAACGGACACGTCTTCCGCTCTGTCGCGGTCGCGTCGCGCACGGACGAGGAGATTCTCTCTCCGTCGTACTTCAACATCCCCGTCGAGCACCTCAACGTCGGAGAGAACACGATCGAAGTCGTCGGATACAACAACGACGTCAACGACCAGACGTTCCTGATCGCGCCGGACGTCATCCTCAACACCGAGAGCGGGCTTGTCTACTTCACGACGCCCACGCCCGGCCGCGAGAACGCTTCCGACGGAAAGACCGGCATGACGCCGAAGATCGTCTTCAGCGAGCCGCACGGATACAAGACCGAGTCCTTCCAGCTCGAGCTTTCCTGTCCCGAGGACGACGGCGTCAAGATCTACTACACGCTCGACGGCTCCTCGCCGACGACGGACTCCTTCCTCTACACCGCCCCGATCACTGTCTCGAAGACGACGGTCGTGCGCGCGGCGGCGGCGGACGAGAAGTCCGTCTTCCAGCAGGATTCCTCCGCGACGTACATCTTCCTCGAGGACGTCCTCTCCGCGCCTCAGGGATACGACTCGGCGCAGGTTCCGGCGGGATGGCCGTCGAACGGCTCGATGCGTCCTGACGGATCGCACTACGGCGCGTCGATGTTCTACGGAATGAACCAGACGCTTGTCGCGAACGAGCGCGCAAGGATCGAAAAGGGCTTCACGAATTCCGTGAACGTCGCGACGATCTCGATGGTCGTCAACCTCGGCGACCTCTTCGACAACTCGATGGGCATCTGGGCAAACGCCGGACAGCACGGTTCCGAATGGGAGCGTCCGGCGATGATCGAGCAGATCGACCCCGTCACGGGCGAGGCGAACGAGTTCTCCGTCTCCTGCGGCGTCAGGATGCGCGGCGGAATGAGTCGCGGCCTCGGGTACGAGAAGCACGGCTTCCGTCTCTTCTTCCGCAGCGAGTACGGAATGAGCCGCCTCGAGTTCCCGCTCTTCGGCGAGGACGGCGCGTCGAGCTTCAAGAAGATCGACCTCCGCTGCGACCAGAACCACTCGTTCGCTCAGGGCAAGGGCGATGATCCCGTGAGCGGCATGTACGACACGCTCGTCCACGAGGTGTTCAACCGCGACAGCCAGCTCGACATGGGGCAGCCCGCCGCGAGGAGCCGCTACTACCACCTCTTCATAAACGGCGTCTACTACGGGCTCTACCAGACCGAGGAGCGCTGCGAGGACGAGTTCGCGGAGTCGTATCTCGGCGGCGCGGCCGAAAACTACGACGTGATCAAGACGTCCAGCGAGTACTCGTACGACGACAACGCCGCGCACTACACGACTGGCGCCAACGAGGGCACAATCGACGCGTGGTCCAACCTCTGGCACATCGCCGTCAACGAGGGCTTCGGCACGAGCCATCCCGAGAACTACAACAAGGTCCGCGGACTCAACGCCGACGGGACGCGCAATCCCGACTATCCGATCCTCCTCAACCGCAAGAACCTCCAGGACTACGTCATCGAGACTCACTATGCGGCCGACTGCGACTCGCCCGGCAGCGTGTTCGGCGGGCACGCGAACAACCTGATAGCGATCAGGAACCGCATCGACGGAGAGGCTGACAAGGACGGATTCCTCTTCTTCCGCCACGACAGCGAGTACACGCTCGGCATACACGACTACGGCGCGTTCGGCGGATGGAACACCTACAACGCCGATCACGTGTCCTCTTACGGCACCTCCTACTCCGGCTCGGGCAGCAGCGGCAACGCCGTCTTCGCGACGCTTGCGAACTTCACGCCGACGGAGCTGCACTACCGCCTCATGGAGGATCCCGAGTACCGCATGTCGTTCGCCGACCGCGTCTACAAGCACTGCTTCAAAGACGGAGCGCTGACGGTCGAGAAGGCGCGCGCGCGCTTCGAGCGCCGTATGGCCGAGGTCGAGGACGCGGCGTCGTGCGAGATCGCGCGCTGGGCGCACAAGGGCCAGACGCACACGACCTGGGAGAATGCCTGCAACTACTGCCTCGACTTCATCGACAAGCGAATCCCGTACCTCATCGCGGACTACCAGGAGCGCGGATGGTATCCGACCGTTCCGGCTCCGTTGGTCGTCGACGAAAACGGCGATGCCGTGTACGACGAGGATATCCTCCCCGAGGGATCGACCGTGCATTTCGACGGCGAGGGAGATATCTACTACGTCACCGACGGGACGGATCCGCGCGCCGAGGGCGGCGGCATTGCCCCCGGTGCGATCAAGTACGACGGCAATTCGATCGCAATCACCATCGCGGAATTCAAGATCCGCGCGAGAATCCTCAAGAACGGCGAGTGGTCTCCGCTCGAGAACGTGAACATCAACTCGCAGGCGGACAACGCAGGCGAACTCGCGGCGAACCTGCGCTTCCATTCGTTCTGCGGAACGCCCGCCGTTCCCGACGGCGACACGGGCGAGTGGATCGCCGTGACGAACCTTTCGACTTCGGCTGAACTCGACCTTTCCGGAATCGTCGTCATCGTGAAGAAGGATTCCGTCACGAAGGAGGAGGCGAAGTGCAGGTTCACGATTCCGGACGGCACGAAGCTCCCTGCGAACGGATATCTCCGCTTCGACCAGGCCGAGTACGGATGGAACAAGATCACGAACAACAAGATCGACATGTACATCATGCAGAAGGACGGCGAGACGGAGATCCAGAAGGCGCACGCGACGCAGAAGGACTTCCCGACCGTCTACGGCAACGTCGGCGACGTCGGCGGAAAGGGCGGCGGGGCGTATCTCATCGCGACGTCCTTCGAGGTCGAGATCGACAAGACGTGCTGGGTCGCTTCGCAGGTCGAACTGCCAGAGCTCCCCGCGCTTGCGGACGGGACGGTCGTCGGAACAGTCGAGGGGACGGTCGCGACGATCGACGCTGCGCTCGCTCCGGCGGGAACCGAGGTGTTCATCCCCGAGGGAGTCACCGAGGTGCACATCTCCGTCAAGGACTCCGACTCCGCGTCGGTAGACACGACGTCGTGCTACACGTCCGCGTCGCTCGTCCCTGCCGGCGGAAAGATCGTGCCCGCGCTCGACGAGTCCGTCGTGAGGCCCGCGTTCACGGAATCCGCCCCCGGCATGAAGGACGCCATCAAGGTCGGCGCGTCGACGGTCGAGCTCACGACGAGCGCGAAGCCGGGGCTCTTCTACACGCTCAAGTCGTCGTCGTCCGTGCGCGGCGAATACGCCGCGGTGGAGAAGCGCCAGGCCGCGTCCGGCGACAACTTCGTCGCGTTCAGCGTGCAGCGTCCGGCCGGCGTGTCGGCGTTCTACGTTGTCGAGGTCACTGACAGGTAAACAAACAAAGGGGAAGCAAATGAACAGAAGGACATTCATCGGGGGCGCGTTCTCGCTGGGCGCGGTCTCAATGTGGAGCGGTTGCGCGTCGGTCGGCAGGGGAGCTGATTTCGCGAATCCGGTCATCGCCGAGGACTGGCCGGATCCGGCGTTCTGGCACGTCGACGGAAAGTACTATTCCGTCGCGACGATGCTGAGGAAGATTCGCGTAAGCGACAACGCGATCGACTGGGAGGACACTGGGATAGATCCGCTCACTCCCGCCGCCCGCGCGAAGCTGAACTCGGTCACGACGAACCTGTGGGCGCCGTGCGTCCTCAAGATCGGCGACAACTGGGTGCTGTACATCTCGCTTTTCGTCGACGACGCGGACTGCCGCGTCGCGGCGCTCACCTCGAAGTCGCCGACGGGTCCGTTCGAGTACGCCGCGGAGGTCGTCAACGGAAAGAAGCTCGGCATTCTCAACGCAATCGACCCGTACATCTTCAAGGACGAGAGCGGAACCGTGTGGATGTTCTTCGGCAGCTGCCAGGACGGAATCCACCGCGTGCGGCTTACGGACGACGGACTCGCGATACGCCCGGGCGAGAAGCCCGTCCACGTCGCGGGCAGGCGCAGTCCGTGGGACAAAGACGGCAAGATGGTCAAGATCTGGGGCGAGCCCGGAACGTGGGAGGGGTCGTTCCTCGTCAAGCGCGGGGGATGGTGGTACTTCTTCTTCTCCGGCGGCATCTTCTGCGACCACACGTACCATCTCATGGTCGGGCGCTCCCGGAAGGTCGACGGAGTCTTCGTCAACCGCGACGGGGAGCCGCTTACGGAGGCGAAGGCGAAGCCGATTCTCATGTCCGACAAGGGCGACAGGCTCTACGGTCCCGGCCACAACGGGGAGATTGTGCGAACGGACGACGGACGCGACTTCATGTTCTTCCACTGCCATGACACGCGCTTCCCCAAGGACGACCGTCCGACGTACCTTCAGGAGCTCCTGTGGGACTGCGACGGCTGGCCGTACTTCGAGAACGACAGGCCGAAGCTCCGCGAGAGCCGCTTTGTCGCGACGACGCTTTCCAACGAACGCTGAACACGATGAAAAAGACAATCCTCCTCGCCGCCGCGGCATTGTCCGCATCCGCCTTCGCGCGCGTCGACCTCTTCGTCGCGCCTGACGGCGACGATTCGAATCCGGGAACAGAGGCCAAGCCCCTCGCGACGCCGCGCGGCGCATGTGCCGCGCTTCGCGCGATGAGGGCGGCCGATCCGACGCTCCGCAGCGCGGGCGCCGTGGTGACGTTCGCGGACGGCACGTATCGCCTCGACTCGGCGGTGGAGCTAGGCGAGGAGGATTCCGGCGCGCCGGGCGCGCCTGTCGTGTGGCGCGCTAAGAACTCGACGAAGGCCGTGTTCAGCGGAGGCGTCGCGCTCAGGACGTGGAAGCGCCTCACCGAGGCGGAAGGCGAAGACGCGGCGCGCGCGCTCGTTCCGCAGGAGGCGCTCTCGCGCGTAATCGTCGCGGAGGTTCCGGCGGGAATCGAGCTCCCGGGCTTCAGGGGCGGCGGATGCGGCACGCCGGGTCACCTGCAGGAGCATCCGATCGCGCTCTTCCAGGCCGGCGAGCGGCTTGTCCCG
>Ga0129306_1002229_pt1 | contig 18022 bp, 14 predicted proteins | sample P827metagenome_FD_94438 | JGI IMG/M metagenome (GOLD analysis project Ga0129306, IMG submission 94438) | Capybara group fecal microbial communities from Wisconsin, USA - P827 metagenome | ecosystem: Host-associated > Mammals > Digestive system > Large intestine > Fecal | place: USA: Wisconsin... | reverse complement strand
TTTCGCTCGGCTCACCCTATCTTTAATCCCCCTGCGGGAGCTTTTAGATAGGGGTCGCCTCGGAAAAATCAAATAAAATTTGCTTTTTCGCTCGGCTCACCCTATCTTTAATCCCCCTGCGGGGGCTTTTAGATAGGGGTCGCCTCGGAAAAATCAAATAAAATTTGCTTTTTCGCTCGGCTCACCCTATCTTTGCAGGCGATTTCGTCTGGGCTCTATAGTTCAATGGATAGAACGGAGGTTTCCTAAACCTTTGATCCGGGTTCGATTCCCGGTGGGGCTACATGATAGTTAAGAGTTAAGAATTAAGAGTTAAGGAGATAGTTCTGAATCCGAAGGCGTTTTCTTATCTCTACTTACGAATCACTATAACTCAGCATTCATTATTATAGTGAAGAACCAAGACTTGTTCCCGTTGGCAAACGAATCGTTACTGAACCGCTATCGTTACTGCCCGCTATGCGGCAGCAGCCGGTTTGAGCTGAGCGGCGTGCGTTCGCGCCGCTGTGGCGACTGTGGCTTCGAGCTGTACCAGAACGCGTCGGCTGCCGTAGCCGCGTTCGTGGTGGACGAGCGTCGTGGGCTGCTGGTGTGCAAGCGGGCCAAAGAGCCTGCCAAGGGTACGCTGGACCTGCCGGGCGGCTTCGTGGACCCCGACGAGAGCCTCGAGCAGGGCCTTGCGCGCGAGCTGCAGGAGGAGATAGGCTGTGCCCCCGCCACGACCCGCTACCTCTTCTCCATCCCCAACCGCTACGTGTGGGGCGACGGCTACGTGCCGACGACGGACAGCTTCTTCTGCTGCACGCTGCCCGACGACGCAGCCCTTGCCGCAGCCGACGACGTAGACGACATCCGCTGGATGGCGCTGGCGGACATCCGACCCGCGGACTTCGGCCTCCGCTCGATAGCCCAGGCCGTAGAACGCTTTTTGATGGCGCAAAGGTAGATTTTTGCATTTTTCGTCCACGTTTTTTCGTTTTTCATTTTAAATGTAGTACCTTTGTCACCGATTATGGGGAAGAAGAAAAAAAAACATACGATTGACGTGCAGTTCATCACGGCCTGCATCAGTACGTCGTTGGTTCTGCTCCTGCTGGGCACGGTGGCCTTTTTCGTGCTGACGGCAAACAGCCTGTCGGTCTATGTGCGCGAAAACCTGGAGCTTTCGGCGCTTGTCCACGACGGGACGACGCCCGCCGAGGTGGACCGCGTGGTGAAGCGCATCGAAGCCCAGCCCTACGCCAAGGAGGTGCGCTTCATCTCGAAGGACGAGGTGCTGCAGCAGGAGACGGCGCTCATGGGCGTTGACCCCACGGAGTTCCTTGGCCTCAACCCCTACACCGCCTCGATAGAAATCCGCCTCAAGGCCGACTATGCAAACGGCGACAGCCTGGCCTGGATAGGCGAGAGGCTGCGCCATGAGGCGTGCATCTCGGACATCAGCTACCCGAGCGACCTGGTGAACAACCTGAACGGCAACATCCGCAAGATCAGCCTCGTGATGCTCGTCCTGGCCCTCGCCCTGCTGCTCATCTCGTTTGCCCTGATCAACAACACCATTAAGCTCACCATCTATTCGCAGCGGTTCCTGCTGCATACGATGAAGCTGGTGGGGGCAGGGTGGAGCTTTATCCGGCGGCCGTTCATGGTGCGCAATTTCTGGATCGGCATCGCCTCGGGGCTGCTCGCCCTGGCCATGATGGCAGGCGGAGCGTATGCCCTGATGCACTACGAGCCACGCCTCGTGGAGCTGATGGACGTCAAGGCCGTCGCCCTGGTGGCGGCGGGCGTCATGCTGTTCGGCGTGCTCATCACCATGATGTGCGCCCGCGTCTCCATCAACCGCTTCCTGCGCATGAAGGCCGGAGACTTGTACTACATTTAAAAAATTAGGAATTAGAAATTAGAAATTAGGAATTATCGTTTAATGTTTAACGTTTAACGACCATACGGAAGGAGCTTTTTAGTTAAGAGTTAAGAATTAAGAGTTAAGAAAAATAGGTCAGAGGACGTGTTCGTTAAACGTTAAACATTAAACGTTAAACCAATCTTCATTCTTCATTTACAATTTATTCCATAAACCTGAACTTAGAGCTAAAACATCGATATGAACAAGAGATTTACGTTTGAGAAAATCAACTACATCCTGATGGCTGCCGCCGTGGTGGTCATCATCCTTGGGTTTGTGTTGATGACGGGCGCCAGCTCAACGGAGACGGCCTTCGACCCCGCCATCTTCAACGCCCGCCGCATCAAGGTAGCCCCCATCATCTGCTTCGTGGGCTTCGTGTTTATGATTTTTGCCATCATGTACCACCCGAAGAAGAAAGAAGAGCATGAGCTGGATTGAAGCATTGATACTGGGCCTTGTGCAGGGGCTGACGGAATACCTGCCCATCAGCAGTAGCGGCCATCTGGCCATCGGCTCGGCGCTCTTCGGCGTCAACGGCGAGGATAACCTCGCCTTCACCGTTGCCGTACACGTCGCCACGGTGCTCAGCACCATCGTCATCCTCTGGAGGGAGATTGTCTGGATTTTCCAGGACCTCTTCAAGGGCAAGTGGAACGAGGGGACGCGCTATGCCGTCAACATCCTCATCTCGATGATCCCCGTGGCCATCGTGGGCTTTTTCTTCAAGGACCAGGTTGAGGCCATCTTCGGCTCAGGGCTGACGGTGGTGGGCTGCTGCCTGCTGGTGACGGCGGCGCTGCTGGCCTTCTCCTTCTTTGCCAAACCCCGCCAGCGCGAGAAGATATCCCCGCTCCACGCGTTCGTCATCGGCATCGCCCAGGCCGTGGCCGTGCTGCCCGGCATCTCACGCTCGGGCTCGACTATTGCCACCGGCCTGCTGCTGGGAAACAAAAAAGAGACGCTGGCCCAGTTCTCGTTCCTGATGGTCATCCCGCCCATCCTCGGCGAAGCGCTGCTGGACGTGAAGGACATCGTCGTCGATGGCGCCGACGCCTTGGGCGGCAACCTCTCGCTGGGGGTGCTGGCCGTGGGCTTCGTGGCGGCCTTCCTCGCCGGATGCGCAGCCTGCAAATGGATGATTAACATCGTACGCCGGGGAAAGCTCATCTGGTTTGCGGCCTACTGCGCCGTCGTCGGCCTCGCCGTTCTCATCTTCTCGTAATGCCCGCTTATGGACTTCCAGGATGGCGAAATACTCTATGTGAACAAGCCCTATCGCTTCACCTCGTTCGACGTGGTGAACAAGATGCGCTGGCAGCTGTGCCGTGCGCTGGGGGTTAAGAAGCTCAAGGTGGGCCATGCCGGCACGCTCGACCCGCTGGCGACGGGCGTGATGATTGTCTGCACCGGCCGCGCCACCAAGCGCATCGAGGAGTTTCAGGCCCACACCAAAGAGTACGTCGCCACCCTGCGCCTCGGAGCCACCACGCCATCGTTCGACCTCGAGAAGGAGATCGACGCCTACTATCCCACCGAGCATATCACCCGTCCGATGGTCGAGGAGGTGCTGTCGCGCTTCGTCGGCACCATTGAGCAGGTGCCCCCCACGTTCTCAGCCATCAAGGTGGGCGGCGTGCGTGCCTATGACATGGCCCGTAAAGGCCGCGACGTCGAGCTGAAGCCCAAGACGCTCGTCATCGACGAGATAGAGCTGATTGACTGCTCGCTGCCCGACACCATCACCATCCGCGTCGTCTGCAGCAAGGGCACCTACATCCGCGCCCTGGCGCGCGACATCGGCGAGGCCCTCCAGAGCGGCGCCCACCTGACAGCCCTCTGCCGCACACGCGTCGGCAACGTCACCCTCAACGACTGCATCGCCCTCGACGACTTCCCCAAATGGCTCGCATCACATACCGAGGTGGCTAATGGCTAGTTTTTTAATGAAAAATGAAAAATGAATAATGAAAAATAAAATGTCCTGTATGCAACATTCCCTTTCCTCTGCCAGCTCCTCCGTTGGCAAAGCTATTCATTCTTCATTTTTCATTTTTCATTCTTCATTTTAATTTTAATTCCTAATTCCTAATTATATATGAAGCTCTCTCAATTCAAGTACAAGCTGTCTGAAGACCGCATCGCCCAGGAACCCGTTTACCATCGCGACGAATCGAAGCTCATGGTCGTCCATCGCGACACGGGCGAAATAGAGCACGTCCTCTTCAAGGATATCCTCCGTTACTTCGATGAAAACGACGTTTTCGTGTTCAACGACACCCAGGTGTTCCCCGCCCGCCTGTTCGGCAACAAGGAGAAGACCGGTGCGCGCATCGAGGTGTTCCTGCTGCGCGAGCTGAATGCCGACATGAGGCTGTGGGACGTCCTCGTCGATCCTGCCCGTAAGATCCGCATCGGCAATAAGCTCTATTTCGGCGAAGACAACAGCATGGTTGCCGAAGTGATTGACAACACCACATCGCGCGGCCGCACCCTTCGCTTTCTCTATGACGGCACGCACGAAGAGTTTAAGCAGCATCTCTACAACCTCGGTGTTGCCCCGCTGCCCCCTTACATCCGCCGTGCCTCCACACCCGAGGACCTCGAGCGCTTCCAGACCATCTACGCCACCCGCGAAGGAGCCGTCACCGCGCCCGGCGCCGGACTGCACTTCAGCCGCGAGCTGCTGAAGCGTATGGAAATCAAGGGCATCGAAACCGCTTACGTCACCATGCACATCGGACTGGGCAACTTCCGCAGCATCGATGTCGAAGACCTCACGAAGCACAAGATGGACTCCGAGCAGATGTTCGTTGAGGCCGACGCCTGCAACAAGGTCAACACGGCGAAGGAAACGGGTCACCGAGTCTGCGCCATCGGCACCTCCGTCGTCAAGACCATGGAGACCGCCGTCGGCTCGGACGGATTGCTGAAGGAGTACGAGGGATGGACCAACAAGTTCATCTTCCCCCCCTACGACTTCACCCTCCCCACGGCGATGGTCACCAACTTCCACCTCCCCATGTCGCCGATGCTGATGATGGCCTGTGCCTTCGGCGGCTACGACTATGTCATGCGAGCCTACGAGCAGGCTGTCAAGACCGACTACCGCTTCGGCGCCTACGGCGACGCCATGCTCATCATTTGATGGAGTTAAGCATTAAGAGCTTTTCCATGTCCTCGCTTGTCTATCTTGGTCTCGGTTCTAATCAGGGCGACCGTCATGCACTTCTGGAGCAGGCTGTCGCCCTGCTCGTTGAAAAGGTAGGCACGGTTGTCGCCCGCTCGTCCATCATCGAGAGCGAGCCCTGGGGGTTTACCTCCCCCAACAAATTCCTCAACATGGTTGTCAGCATGGAGACGAGCCTCAGCCCCTCGCGTCTCCTCACCGTCACCCAGCGCATCGAGCGCCAGCTTGGCCGCACCCATAAGAGCACTCCCCTCCCCACGTCTCAAACACCCCTTCCCGCTAATCTTCCTTCCAATCTTCCCTTTAATCTTCCTGATAATCTTCCATCTTCTTACTCCGACCGCCCCATCGACATCGACATACTCCTTTATGCCGACCGTCTCATCCATACCCCCCGCCTCACGGTGCCCCATCCCCTGATGCTACGGCGCGAGTTCGTCTGGCGTCCCCTGCTCGAGATAGCCCCTGACATCCTCTGGCCCCCCACCGCCCAACCCCTCCGCGACGTCCTCAATACGTTGTAGATAAGGCTGACACCTTCAAAAGTCGTCTTCAACTACAAAAAATAAGGAAAATGGTGCACTTTTTGGCGCGCCATGCGTGTATATGAAAAAAAATGTTTATTTTTGCGGGCACAAAAAAATCAACACATGAGAGATACGAGAAAAATGCTGCTGTTTGCTGTGGCTTTGCTGGCAGCTCAGGCTAATGCACAAAAGGTAGTTGAGGTACACGGAAAAGGTACATACGTCGTCGGTGAGAACGATAACATCACGCTCACGGAAGCCAAGCTGCGCTGCATCGAATGGGCCAAGACCGACGCCATTGAACAGGCGTTCGGCAAAAGCATTACCTCGAACATCATCGACACAAACATGTCGTCCACCGGAGCGGAAGGAACCGTTGAGAGCTCCTACTTCTGGATGAACACCGAGGCTATGTCGCGCGGCGACTGGCTGGGCGATACTCGCGAACCCGAAATCAACGTGGAGTACATCAAAGGCGAACTCTTCTTTACCGCCGAGGTGTGGGGCAAGGCCCGCGAAATCACCCGGGCAAAGACGAACCTGAAATGGAGCATCCTGAAGGATGTGGAGGGCCGGCAGATCGAGAGCACGGAGTTCTCGTCGGGCGAACGGTTTTTCGTCCGCTTCCGCTCGCCCGCCGACGGCTATGTCGCTGCCTACCTCATTCAGAGCAACAGCAGCGAGGCCACCTGCCTGGTTCCTTACAAGACAGACACGACGGGGCGTTTCGAGGTCAAAGGGGGTCGGGAAATAACCTTCTTCGACAAGGCAGCCTCGCCCGCCGCACCCTACTACATCAACCTGACCACCGACCAGGCATTCGAGATGGACGGCATCGTGATCATCTACTCTCCCAACCCCTTCACGAAGTGCGACGACACCACGGGCGATGCACGCCACCTGAACTTCCTCGGCGCACGTGACTTCCGCAGCTGGCTCCGAAAAAGCCAGCAGGCCGACCGCGAGATGGTGGTCGAGACGCGCTGGGTGAAAATCACCAACGACAAGGCTTCTATAATGGATAATTGACAATTGATAATTGATAATTAATTATTTTATCTTCCATTGCGCCTATGGCGCGAAGCTTCATGCATTACCTTCAGAAACTCAAAAAACGTGATTAATTATTCCATTTAAAATATGAAAAGAACATTTTTGCTTTGTGCAGTCTGTCTGTCGGCGCTGACGACGTTCGCCCAGGTGGAGAACGGCGATGAACGCTGGACAAATATCGACTGGAAGGAAGATTCTACCGAAATCGTCACCATCGACGACATCATCAAGGAACAGCAGGCTGTGACCACGCGCAACACGCGTGAGAAACACTATGCCGACGTCTGGGGACGGCGCGGTTTCTTCAACATCGCCTACAACAAGACGGCAAGCCTGATGCCTGTGCCAGGCGAGGTGGTGCAGACGGGCTATGCGCCCATCGCAAAGGGACAGTTCAACGGCGTCACCGCCGACTGGAGCGTAGCCCTGCAGAGAGGACGCAACTACCGCCTTCATAAAAAGCCCATCGCCAACACCGTGCAGATAAACCTCGACTACACGGGCCTCGACCTCTCGGTCAGCCACTATCGGCCCGCAGCCAGCAAAGTACTCTATGACAGCCGCGAGAAATACACGATGAACGTCGAGAACGGCACCAAGAGCTACTACTACACGCCGTGGAACCTGGAGAAGTACGAAGCCACCTACGGCATGTCGCTCGGTCCCTCGATAACCATCGCCCCGTTCAACTACGTGAACTACGACGGCATTCACTTCATGAAGCTCAACGTCTATTATCACGTCGGCTATCAGGCCTCGGTGCTCTATATGCTGAATAACAAGGATGCCGATGCCAATCCCCACACCGAATATTCGGCTACAAAGAACTACGACGAGATGGCAACCAACCTGAAGCTGCTGTGGGGCCACGGCATGTACACCTCGTTCGGCATGAACCTGTCGTGGAAGGTCATCGGCGTGGGCTTCGAGAGCCGCACCGGTAAGAACCGCTACCAGCCGCTCAACACCAGCGACTTCGGTACCACCGCCAGCAATTTCAACTCGTCGTTCACCCGCTTCTACATTCAGTTCAGAATGTGATGCTGCGCAGGAAGTCATTTATTAGAAACAATAAAACCAAGAATGATATGAAAAAATACCTTGTCACAACGTTGATGTTCCTCCTCTGCCTTCCGGCCGGATGGGCACAGTCCATCTACAAGACCGAGGGCACCTGCGGCAAAGACACCAAGTGGTCTTTCGACGGCGTCACCCTCACGATAGTCAACAACAGCAAAGAGGGCGCCTACGTCTCCATTGCCGACTATGACACAAAACACCAGATTGCTCCATGGGCGAAAAAGAAGCTCGATGTGAAGAAGGTGCAGATCGGTTCGGGCATTGTTCGCATCGGCTCGTGCGCCTTTGCGGGAATGGAAAGCCTTCAGGAGGTCGTTTTCTTCTCGAACGACCTTGTGCAGATTGGCTGGGGAGCCTTTCTGGGTTGCTCGCGCCTGCGCAACATCTCGCTGCCCATCAGCCTGCGCAGCATTGAGACCATTGCCTTCGCCCGTTGCACCTCGCTCAACAGCGTGAAGATTCCCGACCAGTGCCGTGTGGCTGACCAGGCATACGTCTCGTGTACCAATATGAAGAGTGTCGAGCTCAGCCCCACCGCCATCTTGGGCCATCACGTCTTTGCCAGCGAAGTGACGATCGACGGCCGCGCCCGCCATGCCCTCTACAGCGGCGAGGTGCGCCGCCTGCCCTCCTACATCAATGCCGGCAATGCCGCTGAGTATGGCTTTGCCCCCGTTGCCATCGAGAAGCTCACGGCAGGACGCGTGCTCGACATCGATTACGACTACATGACGTCCGGCGTCGATTCCATCATCCCGCAAGGCTATCGTGCCCGCAACAACACCTATGCCCTCATCATCGGCAACCAGAACTATCGTTTCGTCTCAGACGTGCCCTATGCCATCCACGACGCCCGCGTCTTTGCCGAGTATTGCCAGAAGACCCTCGGCATCCCCGCCCAGAACATCCACGTCGCCGAGGACGCTACCAAGCAGATGATTCTCGAGGAAGAGCTTGAAGACTGGGTGCAGACCATTCCCGACAGAGAGGGGAAGAACCTCATTGTCTATTATGCCGGTCACGGCGTACCCGACGTGAAGAATAAGAACAAGGCCTACATCCTGCCTACCGACGTGCGCGGCACCAGCCCGCAGCGTGGCATAGCCCTCGATGCCTTCTATGCCCGTCTGGGCGATTTGGCGTTCCACCAGACCAGCGTCTTCCTCGATGCCTGCTTCAGCGGCGTGAACCGCGAAAACGAAGGCGTCACCGACGGCCTGCGCGGCGTCGAGATCGAAGCCGAGGATGCCGCGCTGGGCGGCGGCAACGTTGTCGTGTTCTCTGCTGCCCAGGGCAACGAAACCGCCCAGGGCTATCCCGAACAGGGGCATGGACTCTTCACTTATTTCCTGCTGAAGGAGATGCAGGATACTGGTGGCACCGTTACCTTCGGACAGCTCTCCGACCATCTCCACCGCAATGTCTCAAACCGTGCCCCGCAGCTGAAGATGCGCAAGTCGCAGACTCCCGCCACGAACCCCTCCGACAAGATTGCAGACACTTGGCGCAATCTGTCGTTCTGATTAATAGAAGCCTTTTTTAGACTATCAGACTGGCAGACTTCAGACTGCCAGTCTTAAATGGTCTTATTCTGTGATGATGCTGAATTCGGCACCCGAGGCATAGTCGGCGCCACGCTGTTCGCTGAGGGCGCGGAAGCGGATGTAGCGGGCACGAACGGGGGTGGGGAAGAGCACCGTGTTGGGCTTTTTGCCGCGGGGGAATGAGCCGCTGACCACGGGGCTGCCCCAGTTGCGGGCATCGGTGGAAACGTAGATTTCGTAGTCTTTCACATCGCCGTTCGAGCTGTCGCGGCGGGTGGTGTAGGTGATGCCCTTGATGGTTTTCAGCTTCCCTGCATCGAAATCCACCCAGTGAGGATAGGTGCCCATAGTGATGCTGTACATCGTGTGCCAGAAGGTGTCGGGGTCGCCGTCGGCGAAGGCTTCGGCGCTGCCCTCGCTGGGCTCGATGCTCGAGGCGTAGATGACCTCCAACTGTCCTTCCGGCTTGGGGATGACGGGCATAGCTGGCATGGCGGCACTGCCGCTGACGGCACAGCCGATCTTGGCGCTGAGCGGACGGATGAGGAAGCCGAACTGCGTGGGTTCAGCCACGGCACGGTCGATGAGCAGCGGGGCACCTTGTCCGCAGCTGTTGCCGCCAAGGCCGGTGACCTTGGCATCGAGGGTGAGGTAATAGTGTTCGCGCTCAGGCAGCTGGTAGGGATGAGCAGCCAGCGTCAGGTCGAGTGCACTCCACGGACTGACGCTAAAGGAGAATGCCGGAGCGGCAGAGGCCTGGGATGAGGCCTCGCGCTGACTGGCGAGCATGGCGTCAGCGCCCGCGGAACGAGGGACGGTAGCGATGATGGCGGCACCGCTGCGAGCCGTGCGCCCGGTGGGAACGGTGCTGAGCCTGAGCCAACGCGTACCCTCGTGGTTGCCGTTCTCCTGCGGGAACGTATATTCGGTGGTGAGGGCGCCGATGGGAGCGGAGTAGATGCCGATGTTGGCACAGGCCATACGGTCGTTGTAGTTCTCCATGGGGCCACGGCCGTAGTAGTTCACGACGTCAAGCGTCTTCGGGAACTCCATGACATAGCCCAGACGGCCGAGGGCGGTCTTCTGGCGGTTGGAGGTGATGGCCGAGGCCAGCTCGATGCTGCCGTCGGGATAGATGGTCCAGACGACGTTGGAAACGAATTTGAATGAGGCGTCGGTGAAGGGGTTGTCGGAGTCCTCCTCGATGGCGGGGTGTCCGCTGGCGGTGCCACCGACAAGCCGTGCCCCGCACGGAGCCTGGCTGGTGACGGTGAACGTGAGGCGGATGCTGCCGTCCTTCTGTTTTGTCACCTTGGGAGCGGTGGCGGTGTGGCGCAGGTTGTGAAGGCCGTTCGCCAGCCAGCCGTTGACGGCCCAGTTATCGTTGTTCACAAAGGCACGGTAGGCGTTGAGCTTCGGGCCGCAGCCGTCGGGGATGATGACGTCTCCGTCGTATGAGAGACGGTGGATGGTGCCCTGCTTCATGTCAAACACGACGTTGAAGCCGTCGCCTTGGATGGTGTAGAGGGGAGTCTTTTCCTGCGAGACAAAAATACCCGTTTTCATCGGGGTTTTCCCCTCCTGAAGCGCTGCCACCGAGGGACGCACAGGAGCCGGTTTCAGGGAAAGCTGCTGTTCTGCCACGACATAGCCCTTCTTTGCCCAGGGGAGGTCGGCGTCCTGCATCAGCTGGATGTTCAGGAAGTACTCGCCGTCGCCCGGTAGTCCGCTGAGGAACTCGTCGGGCAGATTGACCTCGAACGCGCTGCGCGGTGCAAGGCTGAACATCGCGTTGCGTGGCTGGAGGTCGAGGTTGCCCTCGTCGATGGTCTCCCCGTCGCGTACGAGAGCCCAATGGACGTCGCAGGTGAACGGCTCGAAATACTGCTTGTTGAAGGCCCTTACCTTGCTGCCAGTCAGTTGGATGTCAATGGGTTGGTGGATGCGCTTCACCTCGTAGTACTGCGGTTTGGGCGTACGGTCGCCGAAGATGATGCCGTTCATCACGAACTGCCCGTCGTTGGGCGTGTCGCCGAAGTCACCGCCATAGGCCAGATAGCGTGTGCCGTCGGGGGTGTAGTTATACATCGACTGGTCCACCCAGTCCCAGATGGCACCTCCCATGAAGAAGTTGGTGCTCTCGATGGCTTCCCAGTAGTCGGCAAAATTGCCGAGCGCGTTGCCCATGGAGTGGGCAAATTCGTTGATATGGAAGGGGTACTTGATGTCGTAGCTACCCCTGACGGCGCCGCGCACCCAGGGGATGGAGGGATACTGGTTCGAGCCGATGTCGGCGATGGCGTTGTTGCGCTCGTACTGCACGGGACGGCTCTGGTCGAACGCCTTGATGGCGTCGTAAGCAGCCTGGAAGTTCCGCCCCGGACCCGCCTCGTTGCCCATGCTCCAGATGACGATGCTGGGGTGGTTGTAGTTCTGATGCACCATCTCCATGTTGCGTGCCACGTGGGCTGCTTCCCATTCCCCCGGGTGCGACAGCGATGCCTCGCCGTAGTAGTATTCGTGGCTCTCGACGTTCGCCTCGTCCATGAGGTAGATGCCGTAGCGGTCGCAGAGGTAGTACCAGTAGGGATCGTCGGGATAGTGGCTGTTGCGCACGTGGTTGATGTTGGCGCGCTTCATCAGGAAGAGATCCTCCTCCATCATCTCACGCGTCAGGGCGTGTCCGACGGCGGGATGGCTCTCGTGCCGGTTGACGCCCCGCAGCTTCACCGTCTTGCCGTTGACGTAGAAGTAGCGTCCTGCCAGCCCGAATTCGTCGTTCTCCGCCGCCGTCTCTTTGATTTCCACCTTGCGGAAACCCGTGTAGGTCGAGAAGGTCTCGACCGTCTTGCCGTATGTATCCTCCAGATGGCCTACGACCGTATAGCGCCACGGCGCTTCGGCCGACCATTTGACAGGGTTCGTCATCGTGATGGTGGTGGTGACGGCCTGCGAGCCGCCGTCTGCCTCGATGTCGAAGGCATCGTCCACCTCGAAGGCATCCACCAGCACGTTCTCGTCGCTGTAGAGAGTGTTCTTATAGATAGCATAGGAGAGCCTGTAGCTGCTGGCGCGTGAGGCTGTGAGGTTGCGCACGTCGGCGGTGAGCGTCAGCGTGCCGTCCACATAGTCCTCGCTGAGGTCGGGGGTGATGGTGAAGTCGCGTACCTGTACCTTCGGCTTCGCCTCAAGAGCCACCGTACGGAAGATTCCCGGCAGGCGGAACATGTCCTGTGCCTCGAGGAACGACCCGTCGCTCGAACGATAGACCTCGACGGCAAGTACGTTGTCACCTTCGGCAAGGTAAGGGGTGATGTCGAACTGTGCCGTGTTACGGCTGTTCTTTGAGAACCCCACGAAATAGCCGTTCACCCAGAGGTAGAAGAACGAGTCAACGCCGTCGAAGTTGACGAGGACCTCCCTTCCGTCCCAGCCCTCGGGCAGGGTGAAGTGGCGCCGGTACGAGCCCACCTCGTTCCTCACGCTGTAGGTAGTCCAGTTCTCGGGTGGAGTGCGCATGACGCCGCCGCGCCAGTCGTTCACCTTCACCTCGTGCCAGAAGATGACGGGTTGGTTCACGTAGATGGGGGTGCCATAGCGCTGCCTGCCGTCCTTCTGCAGCCCCTGTATGTTCCACGAACCGGGCACGGCGATGTCGTCCCACGCCGTGTCGTCGAAGTCGGGGGCATAGAAGTGCTTAGGCCGTTCGTCGGGGTTGGGTGCCCAGTGGAACTTCCATGTGCCGTCCAAACTCAGCCAGTAGGCGCTGTTTTCGGGAAGCACGCGGCGTGCCGACTCCTCGTCGGCGAACGAGAAGAACCACGCGTGGGGCATTTCCTTGTTCAGGGCGAGCTCTTCGGGGCTCTGCCATTCTGTGCCCTTGGGCTGGATGGCGTCGGCATAGTGGAAACCGGCGAGGCCGTCGTCGGCACTCGCGCTAAGGCATACGGCTACAAGGCCGAGCAGGAAGAGGTGACTTTTCATAGTGGGTATTACTTGATTATTGTTGATAAAGGTACGAGTAAGCGAGTAAAAAATCAGGTGTAGATGAGTGTGGAGAAACGGTTCGGGGCGAGGATGTCGGCAGCGATGGCTTGTAGGGCATCGGGGGTGAGGGCGTCGAGTAGGTGAAGAAGCTCGGCACGGGTGGTGGGACGGCCATAATGGAGGCAGGCTTTGCCCATGGCGAGGGCGTTGTTCTCAAAGTTATCGGCAGCGACGCCTATCTGTCCCATGAGCTGACGGCGGGCAGCGGCAAGCTGACGGGAGGAGAGGGGAGCGTCGATGAGGCGTTGCAGCTCAGCATGTGTGAGGGCCATGCATCGCTCAGCGTCGGCGGGGGCGCAGCCATAGCAGACAGAGAAAGTGGAAGTGTCGGTGTAGGTGGAGATGTTGGCTTCGACGTTATAGACGAGGCCGAGTCGTTCGCGCAGGGCGACGTTGAGTCGGCTGTTCATGCCTGGGCCGCCCAGCAGGTTGCTGAGCAGGGCAAGGCCGATGCGGCGTGGGTCGGCATGGGGATAGGCGGTGGTGCCGGTGGCGACAAGCGTCTGATGGGTGTGCCGATGGCGATGCTCGGTGCGTGGTTGGGCATTGGATGGCGCGGTGCGCCCCGCAAGAGGTGTGCCCGAGGGAAGGTCGGAAGTGAGCTGTGCTGCCAGCCGCTCGATACGCGGTAGTGGAATGTTGCCATAGACGAACAGTACGGCGCGGGCAGGGCAGTAGTGGCGGGCGGTGAAGCGACGGGCATCGGCAGCGTCGAATCGGCGTACACTGCGAGGAGTGCCGAGGATGTTGTGTCCTAAGGGGTGTCCGCTGTAGAGGAGATCCTCGAAATCATCGAGGATGAGCTCGGAAGGGCTGTCGGCATAGCTGTCGATTTCATCGAGGATTACGGCCCGTTCCTTAGAAATTTCTGCCTCGGGGAAGGTGCAGTGGAAGACGATGTCGGTGAGGAGGTCGAGGGCGCGGGCGAAGTCGTGCTTGAGCAAGGCGGTATAGACGACCGTCTCCTCCTTGCCGGTGTAGGCGTTGAGGTCGCCGCCTACATTCTCCATGCGGTTGAGGATGTGCCAGGCACGGCGTCGGGCAGTGCCCTTGAAGAGGGTGTGCTCGACAAAATGGGCAAGGCCATGCTCGTCCGGAGCTTCGTCGCGCGTGCCGGCATCGATGGCATAGCCCATATAGACGACATCGGTGGGCGACGACTGGTGGATGATGCGAAGACCATTGGACAATGTGGCGGTCTCGAAGGGATATTCTTTCATAATTCTCTGCAAAGATAGTGCAAGGCGAGAGATAATGAAAATTTATTTTCAATTATCCGAGCCGCCGCCTATCTAAAACAATCGTTAAAGATAGTGCAAGGCGAGAGATAATGAAAATTTATTTTCATTTTTAACTGCGTTTTCGTCTGTCGCGACTCGGCATAAATTGCACAAGTGCATTTCTGCTCTCGCTGCTTCATCCGTTGGCTACACCTTCGTCCGTCGCGACTCGGCAGAGTTCAAGCAAGCTTGACTCTGCGCTCGCTGCTCCATCCGTTCCGAGCCGCCGCCTATCTAAAAGCCCCGAAGGGTGTTAAAGATAGGGTGAGCCGAGAGATAATGCAAATTTATTTGAGCCCTGATGAGGATAATTGGGGAAAGATGTTTATTTTTGCAGAAAAAAACGATGAATATGGTCAGGACGATAGGTGTATTCTGCTCAGCGGCAGAGAATATTGATCGTAAGTTTTTCGATGCTGCTCACGAAGTGGGCGCTTGGATGGCACAGCAGGGCATCACGCTGGTGTATGGTGGCGCTGCCATGGGACTGATGGAAGAGGTGGCACGTGGCGTGAAGTCGGGCGGCGGACACACGGTGGGCGTGGTGCCCAACCGGCTGGTGCAGCGCGAGGTGCAGAGCAGCCTGTTGGATGAGGTGGTGCTGTGCGGCACGCTGGCGGAGCGTAAACAACTGATGCTGGAGCGCAGCGACCTACTGCTGGCCTTGCCGGGCGGCATAGGCACGCTGGACGAGGTGTTCCATGTCATGGGAAGTGCCACCATCGGCGAACACCACAAACGGGTGGTGCTTTACAACATTGACGGATTTTGGGACGAGTGCATGGGGATGCTCAGCAAGATGAACCGCGAAGGGTTTATACGTGGCAGACTGAGCGACTATGTCGTGACAGCAGCTTCAGTCGGAGAAATATTAGCGCCTGAGGCGCCTCAGGCGCAATTGATAATTGATAATTGATAATTAGGAATTGGTGCAGCTGCAACTATGAACTAATACTTCATCTGATTAAAAAAACATAAAAGAATATGCGAAAGGTAATCGGTATCGGCGAGACAATTCTCGACATCATCATCCGCGACGGAAAGCCCACGGGGGCTGTGCCGGGCGGCTCCACGTTCAATACCATGGTATCGCTTGGCCGAATGGGTACGCCGGCGGTGTTCCTCACCGACGTGGGCGACGACCATGTGGGCTGCGTCATACGGGACTTTATGAAAGACAACGGGGTGGACGACACGTACGTGAGCGTGTGGGCCGACAAGCAGAGCCCCGTGTCGCTGGCATTCCTCGACAAGGACAACAATGCGCAGTACGAGTTCTACCGCGAGCCTTTCCCTTCCGAGCGCGAGCCGATGCTGCCGGAGGTGACGGCGGAGGACATCGTGGTGTTCGGTTCGTACTACGGCCTTGACCCACTGACGCGTTCACGCGTCGCGGCGTTACTGAGCCTGGCTCGCGAGCGTGGCGCTATCGTGGTGTATGACGTTAACTTCCGCGCCAACCACAAGGCAGAGGCGGTGAAGCTGACGGGCACGCTGCTTGAGAACATGGAGTATGCTGACATCATCCGCGGCTCGAACGAGGACTTCGGTATCCTTTTCGGCCTGAGCGACGGGGCGTCGGTATATCGGCAAAAGACGGCCTTCTATTGCCCACGTCTGGTCTATACGCGTGGTGCCGAAGGTGTTGACCTCTACGCCAGCGGCGTAGAAGCTCATTATCCGGCGCAGCCTCTGACGGAGGTGGTGAGCACCATCGGCGCCGGCGACAGCTTCAACGCTGGCCTCATCTATGGCCTGCTGCGCAGTCGTGTGCGCCGTGCTGACCTCGACACGCTGTCGCCATCCGACTGGGACGACATCGTCCGCTGTGCCCTGGCCTTTGCTGCCAGCACCTGCCAGAGCCTCGAGAACTACGTTGCGAGGGGGTTCTTAGGCGCCTTTGGCGCAATTGATAATTGATAATTGATAATGGATAAGGGTCCATTATCCATTAAAAATTAGAACCTTATCCACTCTTCGGGGTTGAGGCGCTGGAGGTCTTTGCGTAGCTGGAACTGCAGGATGGTGTCGCCTGTGGTGTCGGTGTGGATGGTGCCGAGGGTGGTGCCACCGCTGACTTTGTCGCCTTGGCGGACGCTGATGGTGGCGAGGTTGCAGTAGACGGAGATGTAGTTGCCGTGGCGGACGAGCACGCCGTAGGTCTTGCGCGAGGGATGTTCGAAGACGGTGCTGACTTCGCCATCGAAGATGCAGCGGGCGGTGGTGCCCTGTCCGCACTTGAGGTCGACGCCTGGATTGTTGACCTTGACGTTTTTCATGCCGCCGAGCTCGCGGATGCCGTAGTGGGCCACGAGCATGTAGTTGCCCTGCACGGGAACGGGCAGACGCCCTTTATTTCCCTGGAACGAGCCGGAGAGCTTGACGTCGTCGGCACTCATCTTGAAGCCGCCTCCAGATGATGAGGTCGTGCCCCCTCCGGTCGCAGCCTTACCCTTGGCGGAGGTTTTAGCAGAGGCTTCACCTTTTGCCTTTTTGGCCTGCGAAGCCTTGATTTGTTCGTTGATGAGCTGCTCAATCCGTTTGTCGAGCCGGTCGCGCTCGCTTTGTTGCCGCGTCAGCTCGCTCTTGATGGTGGCCTGCTGTCGCTGCAGACGGCCGACGAGGGCTTTCTGCTCGGTCTGCTGGGCGTCGAGGGCACGCTGCTCGGCTTGTCCGCGGGCAAGGAGCTCGGCCTGCTGCGTCTTCAGCGTTTCAAGGCTGGCGCGTTTCTCTTCCAGCTCGTGTTGTCGGGCCTGTATCTCGCGGCCCTGAGCCACCTGGAAGTTAGAGTACTCGCCCAGATAGCGCAGGCGGCGGTACATCTGGCGGAAGGTGTCGGACGAAAGGAGGAAAAGCAGTTTGTTTTCGAACGAACCCCGATGGACGCTTTGGCTGAGGGCGTTGGCGTAGCGCTCCTTGCGTTTCTGCAGCTCGGCCTCCAGCTCGCGTAGCTCCTGCCCAAGACGGGCTATTTCCGCCTCGGTGGCCTTCTGCTCGTCGGCCAGCTGCGCCACCAGCTCGGTCTGCTGGCGGATGCGTTCGCTGAGCACCGAGAGCTGAGCCAGTTGGCTTTTCACGTCCTTGCCCGTGGCGGCCAGCAGTTGTTGCGACTCCTTGATTTTCTGCTCCAAACGGGCGCGGTCGGCCTGCATCTGCTTCACGGTTTGGGCAGACGAGGGCAAAATGAAAAATGAACAATGAACAATGAACAATAGAAAGCAGGCAGCCTTTAAGAATGAAGAATGAAGAATGAAGAATGAAGAATAAACAGCCCTATTGAATGAAGAATGAGAGATGAAGCTGTTTGTTTTTTTGGAGTTCAGGAGTTCAGGAGTTACAAGGAGTTCAGACGATACCTTTGTATGCAGGTTTTCGTCAGTAAAACTATTGTC
>Ga0129306_1002228_pt1 | contig 18034 bp, 10 predicted proteins | sample P827metagenome_FD_94438 | JGI IMG/M metagenome (GOLD analysis project Ga0129306, IMG submission 94438) | Capybara group fecal microbial communities from Wisconsin, USA - P827 metagenome | ecosystem: Host-associated > Mammals > Digestive system > Large intestine > Fecal | place: USA: Wisconsin... | reverse complement strand
TATTCGATATCCGTAAATGTTTCCTGTTTCTTCATCGCCATACACCGCCATTTCTTTGATAGTGTTATTATTCCACATCCGGTGCCTTTATGGTAGTGCGCATTAAATCAGAGGTTCCTTAGGATTTGTAGTCGGCTCCGTATGGGTGCCGTCTGTAATAATCGTCCCCGTGGAATAAGTCGACGGGGCGTTCACACCGGTGATCTTACCGATGCCCATGCCGTTCCAGACCCGGTCCGCCTCGCCTGCTGCGCCCGTAACAGCATCCAGCGTTGTGCCGGGAACCAGCGTGTAGTAGTAGCAGTCATAAGATGTCGTTGCCGCTAACGCGCTGACCGGGAACATGCCCAGGAGCATAAGTACCGTCATGGCTACTGCCAAGATACGTTTTCTCATGTAAATCATCCTCCTTTATCATCGTTCTTCTGGTTCTGTCAGCGTATTGATAAGTGCTATCCCTCCTTCAAAATAGGCCGCCGTCCGGTATCCCGCGGGCGTCCGCGAAGCCGGAACGTCCGGGAAAACCGGAGAACAGAGGTCTCTCCCGCCGGCCATGAAACGACCGCCCAGGTGGTATCCTTTGTCACAGTTGGATATATATGTGTCGTTATATAATAACCGTTTCATGATTACAAGATACATTGGGCATACCTTTTGCGGAATATTGTGCCATGTGCGAAAAAGGGCGGCCGCGGAAAATCCGCGGCCGCTCTCAGTGTGTTTGGGGTGTGCTTGGGGTCAGATGCAATCAGCCGTTCACGTTGCGATACAGGAAGGTGACGATCTGGGCCCGGGTGCAGTTGTTATTGGGGCTGAAGGTAGTGGCAGTCGTACCGGCGGTGATGCCGTTCTTCACAGCCCACAGAACCGCGCTGTTGTAGTAAGCACTGGCCGCCACATCGGTGAAGGGATTGACGGTACCGGCCGCCGGGCTCTTCTGGGAGCGCCACAGGAAGGTGACGATCTGCGCCCGGGTGCAGGTGGCGTTGGGGCTGAAGGTGGTGGCAGTGGTGCCGTTGGTGATACCGTTCTCCACAGCCCACAGAACCGCCGTCTCGTAGTAGGCGCCGGCCTGCACGTCGGTGAAGGGATTGACCGTGCTCTTGGGAGCGGGAGACCCGGCAGCACGCCACAGGAAGGTGACGGCCTGGGCACGGGTGCAGGTGGCATTGGGGCTGAAGGTGGTGTCCGTGGTGCCGCCGGTGATGCCGTTCTCAGCGGCCCACAGGACCGCCGTCTCATAGTAGGCCCCGGCGGGGACGTCCACGAAGAAGTTCAGCATGGTGTTGTCGTCCATGAAGGTGGCCTTGACCACGACCGCGAATGCGGGCATATCGAAGGTATACACGCCGTTCTTCTCGGTCACCTTCACCTCCGTGCCGCCCTTACCGGCGACAGACAGGGTCTCCAGGGTGTAGCCGGCGTCCGGCTTGACCGTCAGGGTGACGGTGTCGCCCCTGGAGGCGGTCCTGGCGCTGGCGGCAACCGTGCCGCCGGTACTCCCGTCCACGGTCACGGAATAGGCGGCGCTTGTGGAGGAGCCGCCGGAGCTTCCGCCGGAGCCGCTCCGTGCGGGTGCGGTCAGCTGATACACCGCCAGGGTGCCGGAGACCTCACAGGCCGCCAGCAGCAGGGCCTGGCCGGTCTTGCTGTCAGACGCGGAGACGAAGCACAGGCCCTCTGGGGAGACGTCGCCCTGGATGGCAGCGTCAAACTCACGGGAGTTGATGTAGTTGACAAAGGAGGCGTTGGCGGGGTCGGTGACGTCATAGACCATGACGCCGCCGATGCGCTCCAGGGCGATGAAGGCGTAGGTCCTGCCGTCCACCACGCCGGTGACGACGCTCTCCGGCTCAGGGCCCTTCTTGCCGGAGCGGTTGTCCACGCTGTTCTTGTCGTTGGAGGTGTTGAAGTAATCGGGAAGCTGCTGGGCGGTGACCTCCTCAAAGCCGCTGCCGCTGTCATAGACCAGCGTCAGGCCCGCATCCGTCACCTCGTAGATGGAGAAGGAGCGGCCGCCGAAGACATAGGCCTTGCTCTCGTCCAGGCCGTCCCACATGGTGGCGTTGAACCAGACCACCTTGTTGTCCAGCGTCACATTACCAGTGGGCGAGGTCTTGTCCTCATACTCGTTGTCAAGGCCCGCCCAGTCGGCCCGGCTGTCGCCCTCGTTGGCGGTCAGCAGGTAGGTCCTGCCGCCGGTGGTGGTCACGGCAATGCCGTCGGGCATTTTGATGCCGTAGACGTTGTCGTAGTTGCTCAGCTCGATGGTATCATTTTTCTGGAGATCGACCTTGGTCACGCTGTAATCCTGGAAGCCCAGGGGGTATACGCCGGTAAACTCGCCGGACGCGATGTCCAGCACGGCGATGGCGTTGGCCTCCTGGAGGGAGACGTAGGCGGTGCCGCCGGAGACGGCGATGTATTCCGGCTCAAAGTCGGTGGAGGGGTTCGTATCCTTCTGCACCAGCACGCCGGCGGCGGTCAGCGTCTCCCGCTGTTCGTCGAAGCTGTCGAAGGTCACAATCTTGGCGGTCAGGGCGTTGTCCGGGCCGACGGTGACGATGGACACGGAGCCCTTGGGGTCCTCATCGTTTACGCCGCCCCGGGGCTCGCCCTCGTCGGCGGAGAGGACGGTGCTGTTGTCCGCGAAGGTCACCATGTCGGGCTGCACGCCCACTGTGGCGGTGGAGAGCAGTTCCAGTGAGCCGTCAGCCTTGCAGGCAAACAGCGCCACAACGCCGCTGTCCGCGTAGTTCTCGGCCTGAATCGCCACGGCCAGCTTCGTGCCGTCGGGAGAAATGGCCACAGAGGTCATGTCGCCGTAGGTAAAGCCGCCCACCAGGGACTTGACGTTGTATTCCGTGCCGGTCAGGGACACCACGGTTTCGCCGTCCAGACTTTCGTTCAGGTCCACCGCGATCAGCTTGCCCTTGACGCCGCTGACAGCGTAGGCGAAGCCGTTGACGGGGTTGTACTCCACGATCTCCAGGCTGCCGCCGTCGGCGTTCATGGCCCCGGAGTTGTAGCGGCCCGCCAGCTCCAGCTCCAGGGAGCCGGTCTCGTCATAGTAGCCGGTCACGCGGACGTTGGCGGCCTCCACGGGGGTGTAGGTGGGCTCTTCCGGCTCGGCGGGTTCGCCGCTCTCCTGCGTGGTGATGGTCACGGTCACATCGCCGGTGATCTTGGTCAGGCGGTAGACGCCCTCCGCCTCGGTGTCGGCGGGGTCCTTCAGGTTTTTGTAGTTCTTGTCGGCTGTGACGGAAATGAGCTCATAGCCCTCGTCCACAGTGACCTTGAAGTTGACCTGGCCGTCGCCGGAGGTGTCGATCTCCCCAGTGTCGGAATTCCGGGCATACGCGGTGGTGACATCCGTCTCGTCCGCCTTGGTGTAATCCTGGGTGTAGTACACATCCACTGTGGCGTGGTCAGCCACAAATGTGACGGCGTAGCCGGTCTCTTCCGGCTCTTCCTCCTCCGCCAGAGCCGCCGGGCACAGGCTCAGCGCCATAACGCCGGCCAGCAGCAGGGCGCTGAGCCGCTGCCGTAAATTCTTTCTCATGATGTTCCGTCCTCTCTCACAAAGCGGGATTTTATGATATATGATAGAAAAAGGACGAAAAGTTCTCTACCGCGGAACCGTAAATTCTATGTAAAATCCGGGGACAAATCCCGGCAGGCCACGCGCCATCAGATTTGACGGTTACGTTGGATATATATGTGTCGTTATATAATAACCGTTTCATGATTGCATGATACATTTGGCATATCTTTTGGCGGAAATTTGTTCCATGTGCGAAAAAGAGCGGCCGCGGAAAATCCGCGGCCGCTCTCTCAGCGTTGGGGGATGGGGATCAGGTCCATCAGCCGTTCACGTTGCGATACAGGAAGGTGACGATCTGAGCCCGGGTGCAGTTGTTGTTGGGGCTGAAGGTGGTATCGGTGGTGCCGCCGGTGATGCCATTCTTCACAGCCCACAGAACCGCGTTGCTGTAGTAGGCGCTGGCCGCCACGTCGGTGAAGGGATTCTCCGCGCTGGCCGCCGGGCTCTTCTGAGAGCGCCACAGGAAGGTGACGATCTGGGCGCGGCTGCAGGTGGCGTTGGGGCTGAAGGTGGTATCGGTGGTGCCCTTGGTGATGCCGTTCTCCACGGCCCACAGCACGGCGTCATAGTAGTAGGCGCCGGCCTTCACGTCGGTGAAGGGATTGACCGTGGTCTTGGGAGCGGGGCTGCCGGCGGCACGCCACAGGAAGGTGACGGCCTGGGCACGGGTGCAGGTATCATTGGGGGCGAAGTGGGTGGCGTCCTTGCCGCCGGTGATGCCGTTCTCAGCGGCCCACTTCACCGCGTCGGCGTAGTAGGCGCCGGGGGCGACGTCCACGAAGCCGCTCTCGACAGCGCCGGCCGACACGAAGGTGGCCTTGACCACGACCGCGAAGGCGGGCATATCGAAGGAGTACACGCCGTTCTTCTCGGTGACCTTCACCACGGAGCCGCCCTTACCGGCGACAGACAGGGTCTCCAGCTTGTAGCCGGCGTCGGGCTTGACCGTCAGGGTGACGGTGTCGCCCTTCATGGCGCTCTCCCACTCGGGAGTCACGGTGCCGTGAGCGGACTTCTCGACGATGATGTCGTACTCGCGGCCGCCGCCGCCACCGCCGCCACCGCCGCCGCCGGAGGGCTGGTCAGCGGGCTTGGTCTCGCCGCAGACGGTGCACTTGCCGTCATCGCCGTAGCTGTGGCCCAGGGCGGGGATCTCCTCGGTCTTGGGCTCCTTGCAGACGGAGCAGGTGTAGGTCTTGACGCCCTTCTCGGTGCAGGTGGCCGCCTTGGTGACCACGCCGTTATCCCACTTGTGGCCTTCGGCCTTGATGGTCACGGCGTCCAGGGTGGTCTCGGTGGTGCCCTCGGCGTCCTCAAAGAGCAAGCCGCATTCGGGGCACTCATAGTACGCCTTGTTGCCGTCCTCGGTGCAGGTAACGGCCTTGGCCGGGACCTCGGTCATCTTCTTGTGCTCGCAGACCTTGGTCAGGGAGGTGGCAACCTCCTGGTCATAATAGGAGGCGGTGTAGAAGGTGATGGTCTTGCCGGTCTCCTCGTCAAACGCGCTGGTCTTTTCGATGTCGCAGGGGGCATCCACCACTTCGGCGCCGCAGTACTTCTCGGTGCAGGTGAAGCTCACCGTGCAGCCGGAGTAGTCCTCGGCCCATTCGTAGGTATAATCCTCCTCGGGCAGGGTGTGGCCCTTGGTCGCGTTCGTGGGGAACTCCTCGTATCCGTCCTCGTAGCTGGGGGGATAATCATGCCAGGAGTCGTTGCAGTGGGCGCAGACGTAGCAATCCTCCCGCTCATTGTAGATGTAGTGGTGGTTCAGCTCCGGGTCGTCCGCCACATCCTCCCGGGAATCGGGGATGCTCAGGCCATACGCGAGGGTGCGCTGCTCGGTGTATCCGGACTGGCCGCACCAGGCCCGGACGGTGACATCCTCTTCCTCGCTCTCCGGATTATTCCAATCCTCCAGCATGTCGGCCATGGGGATGGTGTCCACCACGTTGGCGCACCACAGGAACTCCTCGTTGGTGTTCTCGTACTGCTTGTTGGGATCGTCATTCTTCATCTTGTTGTACATGCTGTAGTCGGGGTTGTAATCCAGCGCCTCCAGCGTGTAGGTGTTGCCCTCCTCGTCCTTGTTGGACTCGGAGAAGTTGGTGGCGATGCTGACGGTCAGGGTGGGGGTGACCTCTTCGTCACGGACGATGACCTTCTGGCCATTGTAGTCCACCGTGCTGTACGTCACCTTATCCTCGATGGAGATGGCGGCGATGGGCCGGTTGAACACGTGGAAGGCGTTGTCCTCGCCCTCCCCGGCCGCGTAGAAGGACATGCCGGTGAAGCTCTTGCCGTTGCTGTTGGCGTACACGTCGTTGTACTCCTTCAGCAGGGTCATCTCCACGTCGTTCTCGGTCAGTTTGCCGCCGTCCGCCTTCTTCGTGTCAGCGCCGGTCAGGGTGTAGATCTGGTTGCCCAGGTTGAAGTAGAGCACGCCGTCATGCAGGCCCAGGCCGTGAACCAGATCGGGGTACAGATCCTGATAGGCCTCGTCCACCTGGATCAGGCTGTAGTAGTCTCCGTTCTCCTCGGAATCGCCGGGAACTTTGGAGCCGTAGCCGAAGTGGAACAGGATCTCCTCGTAGGGATCGTCGTAGGCCTCCATGTCTCCGTACTGGGAGCCGCTGCCGCTGCCGGTATCATCGGGTTCATCCGGCACCAAAGCATTGTTCTTATCAAAGCGGGGACGGCGGACCAGCTGATCCTTATAGGAGGGATCGTCCTCCTGGTCGCTCATGTCAAAGTCGTTGTCGTCGCCGATCTGGTCCATCATGTCCTTCATCTTGGCGTAGGACATGCTGGGGCCGGTGATGTAGTACCAGTAGTTCTCGTCATAGGTGACCTGGCTGGTGGCGCCGGAGAACCAGGTGGCCTCATATTGGTCGTTATCGCAGGTCGGCTCGTTTGGCGCATTCTTCTGCTTCCAGAAGTAGTGCGTCTGGTTTCCGTTGATGGTCTTAGACTTGAACGTGCCGTCGTCGTTTCTCTCTCTCTCAAAGGTCACGCCATCGTACCGGCAGTCGATGTAGTCGATGTTGTCCTCGAACATGGACAGCATGTTGGTGGGGGCGATCATGAAGTACTTGTGGGAGATGTTGCCGTCGGTCTCCACGCGGCACTGGCTCATGACCTCGGGGTTGATGTCGTCATAAGCGGAATCCACGCAGTACCACTCGTCGCCCACCCGGACGGCGTTGTAATAGTGGACGGAGTTGAAGTAGCCGTCACCGCCGAACTCGGGGGACACGCTGATCTCTTTTAACTCGCCGAAGAAGCGGATCTGAACCAGATCCACGATGTCGTTGTCGCCGACCTGCTCCTGATTCCGCCAATTGCCGTTGCCGTCGGTGTAGATCTCGGGGAAGGCGTGCTGAATCAGCAGGGCGTAAGTAGAGGCGTAGCCCAGGCAGATGCAGCCGTCGCAGCCGATGACGTCATACAGCAGGGCGCCGAAGGCGGTCATCTGGGAGGGGGTGGGGTTGGCGCCCTCAACGCCGGCCATCACGTCGGACATAAGGCCCATGTCGAAGAGGCAGTTGTTTGCCATCCAGTCGTGGATGACCAGATACTTCTGGATCTCGGTCATCTCACCGTAGGTGTCCGCGTCGATCTTGGCCAGGCAGTCCGCGATCCGCGCGTCCAGCAGGCTGCCGTACTGATACTCATCCGCCATATACGCCTGGGTCATGTTTGCCATGTAGTAGTCCATGGTGGCGTCGGGGATGTAGTCGTCTGGATACTGGTCCAGCTGGGTCTTGAAAGCGCCGTAGGGGCTGTCCGCCGTATCCTTGGAGGTCCAGAAGTCGCCCGCCACGCCGAAGTGCTTGGCATAAGCCCGGGTGAAGGTCAGCATCTCTCTCCAGTGATACTGCATGACATAGTTGGTCACGTCGATGCGGTTTTCCTGTGTGTAGTCAATGGCGTCGGTGAAGCCGTACTCATTGAAAGCGGGAGCGTCGGCGCCATAGGTCGTGCCGTCCACCGTGACCTTATAATACTTGATCTTGGACGCCATGGCGGCAGTCTGCTGGGCGGACTTCATCTCTTCTTCCGTGGGATTGGTGGGGTCCGCGGCAGTCTGCGCCAGGAGAATCTGCACGAGGGTATTCGTGTCAGGGAACTCCATGCCGTTCAGGTAGACTCTCGTCTCGCAGGTGCTGTTTTCATCGGTCACCGGAGTCGTAACACCCTTAACGCCGTCCTCACTGACCACCGTGATGGATTGCAGCACATAGTCAATGTCCATTTTGGCGCCAAAGGAGATGGGAGATTCGCCCTCACCCGGATTCGGGTTGTACTTCAGGGCCACCACATACTCGGTGCCATCCTCCATGGTCTTCACCAGACCGTTCTTCCTATCCTCATCGGTCGGCACGGCAAGGGACGTCTGGTCATCCGTCCAGTTGAACTTGACGCCCTTCGTGTTCTCCTCGGTGAGCAGGATGTTGGTGACGGTAAAGGTCTCCTGATCGTACTTGACGACATAGCTGGCGCCGTCCTTGCCGGCCAGCTTACCGTCCTCTACGCCTTCCTCGCCGACCTCATATTCGCCGTCCGCGGGGACCGTAAACGTATAGGTGACCTCGCCGTCGGTCACGTCCTCAAAGGAATAATAATAGTAGTCCTTGCTGTCAATACCGTCGTCCAGGTACACGGTCACGCTGTCAGGGCGCGTGGACGCATCCTCGTCCTCCCACTTCACCCGGACCGTGATCTCCTTGGTCTCGACGTCCTCGCCGCCGTCCTCGTCATCAACGTCATCAGCGGGGTCGTTCTTCACCTGAGCGGCGGTCATGGTGTAGCTGGACATGGGAGCCTGATACATGCTCCACAGGTCCGAGGCCGTGAACATTCTGCGGTATGAAGAGGCGTCGTTGGCGGACATGAAGCGGATGCCCGTGACGATGCCGTCCTCCATGATGCAGGAATAGGCCAGGTCGGTCAGGAAGTAGTCGGTCAGGACTTCCTTCATGACGCGGTTGAACGCCTCCTGCCCCAGGTTGAAGCGGGAGGTGTCCACAGTGCCCGCGGCGCCGCCCAGCAGCGCCAGGCCCAGGCTGGTCTTGACAGCCCCGAAGCTGATGCCGCTGGCTTCCTCCACGACCTCTGCCAGGAGCTGGTCGGTTTCTTTTTCCATGGGCTCAATGCCCTGTGCGGTCATATAATCAACAGCCGCCTGCACCTGCGCCGGAACGCCGGACAGGTCCACGTTCAAACCCCAAGTGCTGAGGTTCGGCATAACCGCCTTGGCTTTTTTGCTGCCGCCCGCGGCCGAGGCTGCCGGCAGACAGCTCATGGTCATGGCCACCGTGAGCACGACAGCCAATAACCATCTGGCATGTTTTCTCATCTTGTATCCTCCTAAAATCTGTTTTGTTGAACTGCTTCCTGTTCCGCCCCACCCGGGCGGTCCCCCGAACTCACCTCCAAAGCCATCGGCTGCCCCGCGCCGGATTCCGGTGACCCGTGCGGCGGCAGGCAGTATGGAGCACACCGGCGGCCATTCATCACGACCGCAGACGCGGGGCCGTCCGGTCCCGCTCCATCGGCTCTCTGCCTGCTCCAGTATTTTCAAAACCAGGCTGTACATTCATAGAAAGGATAACACATCCAGCAGCGAATTGCAAGACCGGAGACAACAAATCTCCGGGCCCGCGGGCGGCTGGATGTGCCGAAACTCGATTTTGTCAGAGGGGGTCAGCCCGTTTTCCGGGCCACCACCACGAAGCGGCCGTTCTGGGTGTGATAGCCGCAGGTGCTGAGGGTGATGAGCTGGTCCCCGTATTCCGCGGTGACGCCGGTGTCGTAGCGGGCGCTCTTTTTGACCCGGGAGACGTATTCCTCGAACACGTCCGGGTCGGTCAGGTCGGTGTATTGGTAGTAGCGGAACACGCCCTCGTCCGCCGAGGTGTAGACCCGGGAGGTAAAGGCGCCGATGATCTCATAGGTTCCCGGGCCGTCCAGGGTGTCGAAGGAGATGGTGGGGTGCTCCTGCCAGAAGCTCTCCTCCTTATAGGAGAGGAGGGCGGCGAAGATGGTGCCGTTGCGCATGTTGTGGCCGTGGATCAGGTAATTTCCGCAGCCAGGGAAGCAGGCCTCGTCGATATAGGGGACGCCGCTGAGGGAGCTGGAGCCGTCGAAGGCGTGGGTCAGGTAGTACCCCTCCTTCTCCGGCTGATACATGACGGGATAGTCCACGTTGGTGCCCTCGATGGAGATCCAGCCGAAGCAGTCCGGATTCATGTCGTTGAGCTGGCCGCAGTCCACCCGCCTGGCGGGCGTGTCCTCCTCCTGGACGCCGGACTCCGCCGGCAGGGCGGTCCCGGTGTTCAGGGAGGCGGCGGCCATCTGGGCCAGCTGGTCGAAGGCCCGCTGCTCCTCCTTTTCGCGGCGCAGCCGGGACGCGAGCAGAACGGCGGATACGAGGAACACGGCGGCGAAAACCAGGAACAGGACGCGGCACACCAGCTGTGCCCGCGCGCGCTTTTTCCCTTTGTATGGCTTTCGCACCGGTTCTCATTCCTTCCTGATTCTGGATTCGCGTCCCGGCTGCGGATCAGTTCTGAAGTGTTACTGGCAGCGCTTGCCGGTGTACCGGAACTTCCGTCCGATCACCAGGGCGGCGCCCATGCCGCAGGCGGAGATGCCCAGCACCGCCATGAGGGCGATGCTGACGCTGTCGCCGGTCTTGGGCGCGTCGTCGCTGACAGGCGCGGGGGTGACGGGAGTGGTGACCTCCTGGGCGGGATTCTCCGGCTCGGGGTTCACGGGAACGGTGATGGTGGTGCCGCCGCCCGGATCGGAGGGATCGGGATCGGTCTTGCCCGGATCGGAGGGATCGGGATCGGTCTTGCCCGGATCGGAGGGATCGGGATCGGTCTTGCCCGGGTCCTCGGGATCGGTGGGGTCGGTGGGATCGGTGGAGTCCTTCTTCACGTTGGCGAAGGTGACGGTGGTCTCCTCATCGCCCACCCGCACCTGGGCGCTGGCGGCGTCGGTCTGGCCGTTGACGCCGTACAGCTTGTAGCCGTCGGTCTCCGCCTCGGTGACCGTATAGGTTCCCTGATCCAGGGTCAGCGTCCCGGACGCGCCGGCCTTGACCGTGACGGTCTTGGAGAAGCCCTTGTCACTCTTCACGGTAAAGGTGAACACGGGGGCGCTCTCAGCGTCAACCTGGACTTCCTCGCCCTTGTCGTCCACCAGGACCTTCTTGATGGTCAGCCTGCCGGTATCGGTATCAGGGGGATCCACGGGGTCAACAGGGTCGGTGGAGCCCTTCTGTGTATTGGTGAAGGTGATGACGGTATCCTCGCCCACCAGCACCTCGCCGGCGCACTTTTCAACCTTGCCCACCTTGATGGAGGTCAGCTCATAGCCCTCGGCGTCCTTCTCGGTGACCACATAGCAGCCCTTCAGGAGGCCGGTCAGCTTGAAGGACTTGCCCGCCTGGATCTGGATTTCCGCGGAGGCGCCCTCGGCGTCGGCGGTGGTGCAGACGCCGTCGGCGTCAAAGTAGACGGGGTTGCCCATCCAGTCGGTCACGGTGAAGGTAAAGACGGGGGCGTCCTTGCCGGGGCGCAGGACCTTGCCGTCGCTGTCGGTGAGCACCTTTTTAATGGTGAAGCCGGCGGTGGCGAAATGGGGGGTGAGGTCAGCGCCGCACAGATAGAGATCCAGGCCGGTGGGGATGCCCACGTTGCCCAGGCTTCTCATGCCGTGGCCGCCGGTGCACTCCTGGATGCCGGTGTAGAGGATGTCCTCCAGGGAGGCCACATACTGACCCCTCTCATTCTGGTCCAGGAAGGGCTTCAGCGCGTCGGGCACATGATCCAGGATGATGTCGGCGGAGAAGTAGACGTTGCGCATATGCCAGCCCGCCCAGCGGATGGCGGCCAGGAGCGTGGCGTCGGGAACCTTCAGGTTGATGCGGTACTCCAGCATGCCCCGCTCCTCAACACAGTGGACGTCATACTCGGCGAAGTCGTAGACGATGTCCCTGGCGGGCGTCTTGACGGTGATCTGGATGGTATCGGGGTCCAGCACGCCGTGGATGGGGACCAGCGCGCCGTCGATGACCACGAAATACGTGGAGTCCACCTTCACGTCGATATGGGTGACCTCGCAGTCACACAGGTCGAAGTCCACATCGGGCAGCTCGCAGTCGGGCCAGACATACTCCGGCTCCGGGCATACGGACTCCTCGGGCGTCTCGCACAGAACCTGGGCGTCCGTGTCCGCGGCAAAGGCGGAGACGCTCAGCAGCATACAAATCGCCAGCGTCACCGCGAACCATCGGTTGATCTTCTTCATGACACACACTCCTTACATGTTTCCGCCCCGCCGCAGCCGGCGCGGGTCATTCCGCCGCACTGCGTGCAGCTTCCATATTTTTGTATCAGAAACATTTTATGACAACTTTGGAGGAAAAGCAACCGCTTTTCAAAATTTATTTTTTGATTTTGAACCGCCGGCGGCGGCTCCGGGGCTTATTCGCCCCGCTCCGCCCGCTCCCGCAGCTCCCGGACCTTTTCCACCCGGGCGGTCTTGAAGTGGAAGAAGGGCCGCTCGGGCACCTGGAAGATCTCCACCGGCCGCTCATGGGCCTCCAGCTCCCGGTCCACCGCCTCCCGGATGTCTCCGGGGGCCACGCCCTCCTGCAGGGTCACATAGAGGTAGGGCAGGAAATACCCCTCGTGCTCCGGGTCGGGCGCCGCCACGAAGAAGGCGTCCTTGACGCCGGGAATCCGGGCGTCGGAGACCTTGTTCTCCATGGCCACCTCCAGCAGGAGGCCGCCGCCGAGGCGCTTCTTCTCGCCCCGGCCCAGCACGTAGACGCAGCCGTGCTCGTCGATGAAGCCCTGGTCGCCGGTGTGCAGCCATTGGGTGCCGTCGCTGTGAATCCGCAGGGTGGAGGCGTCGCTTGCCACGTCCTCGCCGTAGCCCAGCATCAAGCCGGGGCCGGCGACGCACAGCTCGCCGATCTCACCGTAATCCAGCTCCTCCTCCGTGCCGGCCCGGAACACGCCCATGTTGTTCAGGGGGACGGGGATGCCCACGCAGCCGTCCCGGGCGGGGACGTCAAAGACGGGCATGACGCAGCCGGAACCGGCCTCGCTCTGTCCATAGGAGAGGGTGTAGGGGGCAAGATAGTTGTGCTTGGCCAAAAAGGCCTTGATGTTCTCCAGCTGCACGTTGTTGACGGCCTCGCAGCCCGCGCCGGCGGCCAGCAGATGGGACAGGTCGTAGTCCTCAGGCAGGCGCTTGCTGCGCGTCAGAGCCTCGATAAACATGGGGATATGGGGCCAGAAGTTGGGCCGGTAGCGCATGATCTCCAGATCCAGGTCCTCCACCTCCACAAAGGGGTCCAGAATCAGAATCCGGTTGGAGGCCATGGGCATGAGCAGCATGGTGGTGACCACGGCCACCAGGCTGGGCGGCAGGATGGTCACCAGCCAGGTGGGGCGGAAGGCCATGCCGCCGGCGTAGAAGCAGAACTGGTGGGTGACGCTGATGATGGTGCGCGCCGAGTGGAGGACCTGCTTGGAGGGGCCGGTGGACCCGCTGGTGTAGACCCGCAGCAGGGGCCGGTTGTGATCCTCGGGGGCCTGGACGCCGCCCTCAACGCCCTCGCCCAGGGCCATGAAATCGTCCCAGTCCATCAGGCGGTCGTCCCTGACCGGCTGGGCGGGATAGCTCCGGTCGATCACGCCCTTCACATAGTCGGGCATGGTCTCGGCCTTGGCCAGGCGGTAGGGGGAGACGGTGATGAACCGCTCGATGCCGGCGGCGGCATAGGCCTCCAGCTCCTCCTGGGACAAAAAGTCGTGAATGACCATCACATGGCCGCCGGAGCGGGCGATGGCCTCGGCGTTCTCCGGCACCGTGTTGTCCCGGCAGAGGACGGCGGCGCCCACCTGCTCGGCGGCCAGCAGCAGGACGATGAACTCCGGCACGGACCGGAGCAGCACGGGGAGCTGGGTGTTCTCCCCCACGCCCACGGCCCGCAGGGCCCGGGCGGTCTGGTCCACCATGGCGAAGAACTGGTCCCACGTGATGTCCGTGCCGTAGTAGTGGATGGCGGTGTCATCTCCCTTGTGGATTCTTGTCCGCATGTATTCATTGAGCGTACAGTCAGGAATCTCCATGTTTTTCATCTCATCCGGGTAGTAGTGCAGCCAGGGGCGCTGGACGCTGGCCTTTTCTCCCCCGCGGTTCGTATTCTCTCTCACTTCGCTGTCTCTCCTAAAATCCTTCAGAATTCCACCTGGGAACCCGCGTATCTCCGGCGCGCCCCGATCCCGGGGGACGATTCGGCACGGTTCGATATCCGGCAGTTTTTTCAGTATACCCCAAGCCATACGGTTCCGTCAAGGCTTTCTGAAATGATCCTTAAATTTCCCCGTCAAAAAATTCCCGTTCCATTTGTAGGTTTTCACAAAAGCAGAACGCCCTTCGTTTCCAGGGATGAAAAAGAGCCGGAGCGGCTTCCCCGCTCCGGCCCCAAACGCCCTATGAATCCCCCGTGATCCGCAGGCACCGCGCCGTCACCCGGCTCTGTCCGCCGTAGGTGCAGGTGAACAGGGTCAGATCCCAATCCCCGGCGGCCATCTCCTCCACGTCGTACTTCCCCAGGGTCTCCAGCTCCGCCACGGCGTAGCGGAACAGGTTGCCCTCCGTGTCGGTGAAGCGCGCCTCGTCCCCGATTTTCAGCTCCTTCAGGCGGCCGAAGTGGGAGGCGTAGTTGTGGGCGGCGATGATCAGGTCGTCCTGATAGGCCGAGCCGCCGTACCGGCAGGGGGCGACCCGCAGGTTGGGATAGCTCCAGCTCTCCATCACCGGCAGCTCCAGCCCCAGGGAGGGCAGCTCCAGCACGCCGATATAGCGTTTTCCGTCCACCTCCACCGCGGGCATCTCCCGCCCGGGGTCCAGGAGATAGTCGGGGATCTCCGTCTCCTCCACGGTCTCCGGCTCCTCCGGCCGGAGGGTCTCCAGCTCCCGCAGGGCCTCCCCGGCGGAATTGGTGGCCCGCCGCTCGTCCCACAGGTTGTAGCAGGTAAGCAAGAGGGCCGCCGCTATCAGCAGCAGCCCTCCGGTCATCAGCCAGGTTCCCTTTCTCTTACCCCTCATCGCTGTCCCCGCTCCGCCGCCTGACCCAGCCGGTCAGGAACAGCGCCATGCCGCCGCAGGCCAGCAGGGGAACAGGCCACCACAGGGTCCCCGTCTGCGGCAGGGCCGGGCCCGTGGGAGGCGGATTATCGGGAATGTCCACGCCGGGGTCCGGCTCGCCGGGGTTCGGCTCGCCGGGGTTCGGCTCGTCGGGGTTATCCTCCTGCCGCGTGTTGGTCACCACGAAGGTGATGCCCTCCCGGGTGACGGTCACCGTGTAGCCCTCGGGCACACCGTCCTCCACCACCTGCCACGTATCGTCCTCGTCTAGCCCGTTCCAGGTGTGGCTCCAGCCGTTCTCCCCGCTGAGGGTCACGGTATCATAGACCTCGCCGTTCCGCAGCAGCTGCACGGTGACGCTTTCAGGGCGCTCCTCCGCGCCGTCATCCTCCCAGACCTTCAAAACCTTGCGCCGGACGGTGCCGCCGTCCGTGCCGCCGCCGGGCTCCTTTTCCTGTTCGTACTTGGGGGCCACCGTCACGTCATAGACCCAGTTGTCCCCCTCGTCCAGCCCGGGCAGACTGACCAGGAAGGGCTCCGGCGTGTAGGTGACGCCTCCGGCGGTGTGCTTCTCCCCGGTGACCAGGTACAGCCCCGGCTCCAGACCGGAGAAGGTCAGCCGCCCGTTTTCGTCCGTCTCACCTTCGGCCAGAGGCTGCAATTCATCCCGGGCCGCGTAGCCGGCCAAAGTGGACGCCAGCGCCCGCCAGCCCGCCTGATCCGGCTGCTCCAGCGTCACAGGGTAGTCCTTGAAGTCGCCGGTCAGCGTATACTCCCCGTAGGCGGACACCTCCGCCACCCGGTAGAGCCGGAAGGCCGCGCCCCGGCAGGGGTACTGGATGGTCAGGGACGCCGGCTCACTGGTGTCGATCAGTCCACGGGCAAAAGCCGCCGTGGGCAGCAGCGCCGCCAGAAGCAGACATGCCATCAGGCCGCCCAGCCATTGTCTCCATCTCTTGGTTTTCATCGGGAAATCCCTCCTGACATATTAATCGCCTTTTTTCTTCGGCTTTCTCAGCAGCACCCAGAGCATCAGGCACAGCAGGATGGGCGCCGCCACGATGGGCGCCACGATCACCGGCTCGATCTGCATGGCGTCCGCCGTCACCCGGATGGCTTTTGATTCTTCGATATTTTCAATCCGGTGCCCCCGCACGAGAAGGCGGTGGGTGTTGATGCCGTAGGGCGTGCAGGTAACAAGGGTGCAGTAATCCTTTCCTTCCTCGATCCGCAGAGTGCCGGTCTCCTGGGGCTCCACGATGAGGATCTGGTCAACCTCATAGGTCAGCACCTCGTCCAGCACCCGGAGCATGAAGATATCGCCCTCGGTGAGTCTGTCCAGATTGGTAAACAGCTTGGCACTGGGCAGGCCCCGGTGGCCGGAGAGGACACAATGGGTGCTTTCGCCGCCCACAGGCAGGCTCGACCATTCCAGATGCCCCACGGCAATCTGCAGCACGGATTCCTCGGTGCCGTGGTAAACAGGCAGGCTGACGTCGATTTCAGGGATCTCAATGTAGCCCATGACACCCAGGCCGGACACATCCAGAAGCTCCTCGTATGCTTCCTTTTGCTCCTCTGACAGCACATAGGCGTTTCCCCGCTCTGTCAGGGACCGGTTGTACTGCTGGGCCGCCGCCCAAAGCTCATCGTATTGTTCATTGTCCAGGGTGGCCACCTCCTCGGCATAGGTGGCGATGGCACGGGTCTGGTGGAAGGAGTTCCAGTAGTCGCTGACGGATGGGTACAGCAGCAAGGACAGCCCTACGAGAAAAACCAGGACTAACAGAATATTTAAAAAATTGCCTTTCTTCTTCATGCAGGGTTCTCCTTGCCGCTGTGGGCCGGGGAGGGGATGCCTCCCCGGCTGTCACAGCGGGATCGGTTGATGTAGGACGCGGGAGCGGTCCGGAATCAGGCCTTTTCGCTCATGCGCTTCTTGGTGACCAGCAGGATGCCGGCGCCCAGGACCAGGATGGCGCCCAGGGTGTAGAACAGGGTGGTGCCCATGCCGCCGGTGGAGGGCAGCTCGGTGCCGGACTGGTTGGGAACTTCAACCGTCAGGGCATTGGTTGCCAACACAGTAACAGAGACGGGATCCTTCAGCGTGTTGTAACCCTCGGGAGCCGCGGTCTCATACAGGGTGTATGTATCCAGGTCAACGCCCTTGATGACGATCTTGCCGGAACCAACGGTGATGAAGGAATCCACAGCGCCGGTCTCATTGCCGTTGGCCACGCGGTACTCGGTATCGGAAACCTTGATCAGCTTCACAACGTTGCCGCTTGCGTCCTTCAGCTGGAAGGTCGCGCCGGCCAGAGGATTCTTAGCGGTGTCTTTTGCGTCGTACTTCAGGATGTCAAACTGATAGGTCTTGGTATTCGTTCTGTCCCATTCAGTGTCGCTTGCATTACCCCAGGTCACCTTGCTGTCGTTATTCTCGCCGTCGGTGATGGCAGCGTTCTCGTTCAGAACCGCGTTATAAGTAATGACAACGGTGGTGTCCTCAGTGATGGTGTCCAGATAAGTCTGCGTAAAACGAACCTCGAAGGTGCAGCCATCGGCCAGGCCAGTGGTCACAACGGTGTATTCCCTGCCCTCGGTCAGGGGAGTGGTCACATCTTTGCCCTCAGTGTCCTTGGTCAGGACATTGACTGCAATGCTGCCAGTGTTGAAGGTCAGGCCATCGTCCATCTTATCGTGAACGATATACTTCACAGCGCCCTTCTTGATGGTGACGGTGGTTCTGAAGTACACGGTATCGCCGATCTGGGCGCTGTTCTCTTCGCCCCAAGAGCTGTCGCTGTCCTCCTGAACCTCCTTGTCGATATCCGTTCCGGGGTTCTTTTCTTCCACTGTGGCGGAAGGATTGGTGGGAGTGGTCTCCACAATTGCCAGGGTGCCGTAGGTGGAAGTGATCAGGTAGTAGCCAGGCTCCAGGCCCTCGAAGGTGATAGTGCCGTCTGCGGAGGGGGTGATATCATTGGCAGCGGTGGGTACGCTGTTATCAGACGCAAATGCGGCGGCGGCCTTGCCGAAGGCCTCCATGGAGGAAGCGTCCTGCTTGTCTGCCTTCCAGATCACATAGCCCTGGGAGTCGATATCGACATAGGCAGCACCGGCTCCGCCGTTGGTGAAGAAATTCTTCCAATTGGAATTCACGGTGTAGCTGTAAGCAGTGTTGGCTTCATTGACGCTCAGATCAAGCATCTTATAAATGCTGTAGTTTTCGCCTGCCTTTGCGTTGTTGACAGTAAT
>Ga0129306_1002227_pt1 | contig 18039 bp, 11 predicted proteins | sample P827metagenome_FD_94438 | JGI IMG/M metagenome (GOLD analysis project Ga0129306, IMG submission 94438) | Capybara group fecal microbial communities from Wisconsin, USA - P827 metagenome | ecosystem: Host-associated > Mammals > Digestive system > Large intestine > Fecal | place: USA: Wisconsin... | reverse complement strand
GAAGAAAAAGACAGCCAACCGTTTGTGTTTGCTGTCTTTTTGTTGATACATTGCTTTTTGGTCGGAATATATCTATTCGTCATATCCTTACAATACTGCACCTTGAGCTTGTAGTTTGGCAATCTGTTCTTTTAGTTTTTGAATCTGCGCCTCTTTCTTCGAAAGTTCTGCATCTTTTTCCGAAAGCTTCGCATTTTTCTCAGCTATTTCTTCTTTATATACTTCTTTGAATATTTCTTCTGCAGCTTTACACATTAGAGCATCCTCCTTCATTTCTTTAATTATATAATCTTTATTGGCAGACAAGAATGTATTTGCAACTTTGTCGGCATATTCCCGATACTTTGGTGAACTGAGAATGGAAGTATTGTAAGCCAGTTCTTGCAGGTTTTCTTTTGTTGCATTTTTCGTCAACAACGGCAACCACAAATGGTCTTTTGACAGTAGCCGCGTGACTATCAGTTGTGCACGAAAAGGGACACTTCCTTCTATTGAAATAATGCCATTTACATCTGTATTCTTGGTCGTAATACCATCACGGTTTAACTGTGAGATTAATCTATAAGGCATTCTGGAACTGATGATTGTCATTGTAAATGCCTGACGTCCATACTTCGAATACTCATGCAACTCCTTGAGGTAGAGTCCTGTATAAGCCAAAGTCTTATAAAATGTACCAAGAGTAACAGTATCATCTGGTGATTTATATTCCACCACATTAAATCTGTTGAATATTGCCCCGAGATTACTCTTCAGCGGTGCATTCTCTGTATTTTTTATGATTAAAAGGTCAATCCAGTTTCCTCGTTTATCTACCGGATGTTCTTCCTCGAAAATGAGGTCATTCTCATTCTCCATAAACTCCAGTTTCATAGCAGGCACGAATCCTGCGTGCCAATCAATCTTGGACATACCTATTCTCCTTTCATTTTACAACAATTATCAATAAATGAGTAGTCAATAACCCTGCAAATATGGCTCGAGAGTACATTGGTGTTAATGTAGCCAATCTTTGCCAAAACTAATGTTGAGTAATATTCTGGTGTAAAAAAGTCCGTGATCAGGGGAACATCGGGCGAACACCCTAGATGTATAGATCTCTGATATGAATTGAATATAGCAGAGCGTATATAATTCGTCAAGCGGGTTTTTGATAAAAAAGGAGTGACTGAGTGATCAAAAAAACCACACAAAAAGAGAGGAAGCAGAACGTTGAAAATGCGACAATAAGCACGCGATGCGATTATTGCGAGGGTAGTGGTGAAATGCTACAATATGGCTTGGTGGCAGGACATGGCAATGTTGCTGTGTCCTGCATTTTTGTTAAAGGGGATGCACAGATATTTATATACTGAATGCAACCGGGAGAAAAAGACAGGAGGAACTAAGATGAACAAGTTACACATGGGTATGAAGCGCATGTTGACGGGACTGCTTGCTGCGTCGATGATCGTGACGAGTGTACCGGCATATGCCTTTGCTGAGGAGATCCAGGCAGGAAATGATACTGCGGTGGTTTCTGAAGCCGGGACAGATGATGCGGCAGTGTCTGAAGACAATTCGGAAGAATCGGTTATCTCAACCGAAGAGGAAGAGACTGTCACGGAGTCACAGGAAGAGACAGTATCCAATGAGGAAGAATCTGTCACGGAAGAGAAGATAGAGCCTGAGACTGAGGAGACAGAGACAGAGGCGATTGCTGAAGATAAGGCTCCGGAAGCTGAATTGTTTGGAAACGATGATAACTTATATTCGATGCCGGGTGAAACATATGGTTTCTATTACAGTGTGAATGATGGTAAAGCCACATTGACCGAAACGTATGGAACAGTGTATCCAGGGCATTTTAAAATACCCGACAGCATTGAAGTACCTAAAAGTACTGTTAATCCCGAGGATACGATAAGCGTGCCGGTGACCGTGATAGGCGAGGGGCTATTCGAGGGTTTTACTGTTGAGGTTGGAGAATTAACGATTCCAAGCAGTATTACGGAGATAGGAAAAGAAGCATTCTACGGTGCTGAAGGCATAACCGGTACGCTGACGATACCAAACAGTGTTACAAGAATCGGAGATAAGGCATTCTACGGATGCAGCATTACTGAGCTGATAATCGGAAGCAACGTTACTACGATCGGAGAAGATGCACTTAATTGCAGCACATTGGTAAAGGTTGTCAATAATTCATCCACCGAGTTTACTCTTCCCGAATGTGAAGAAGGAAAAAAATGGGTAAATACAGACGGAGAAACGATTACAAAGATTAAAAACGGAACGGCAACCTTATTCGATGATAATTTTACATACGAAGAAAAAACAGATAATACGATCAAGATAATCGGATACAAGAAAGCAGCCGCAGGAACCCTGGTAATACCTAATAAGATAGACGGTAAAGAAGTAACGGAGATAGGAAAGAATGCATTCAGAGACTGCTCCGGATTCACGGGTGCTCTGGTGATACCTGACAGCGTAATAACGATCGGAGAATCAGCCTTCTACAACTGTAACGGATTTAACGGCACACTTACGCTCGGCAGCAGTCTGCAGACAATCGGAGATTATGCTTTCTGCGGAGATTCGGACAGCACGCCGGGAGAATACAAGAGCTGTAAGTTTACGGGAACGCTTACGATCCCTGCCGGCGTGACGACTATCGGAGAAGGTGCATTCTGGGGATGTACAGGCCTTACGGGAACGCTTACCATCCCTTCCGGTGCAGCAACTATTGGAGCCGGTGCATTTAGGGGATGTACAGGTCTGACCGGGGATCTTACGATCCCTGACAGCGTAACAACGCTTGGAGACGAAGCGTTTATGGGATGTATAGGCTTCACGGGCAATCTTAAGATCGGTAACGGAGTTACTGAGATCGGAGAAAAAGCGTTTTATTCAGACAGGAACTTTAACGGAACGCTGACGATCGGAAACAGTGTTGAGACTATCGGAGAATCCGCTTTTGATTGCTGCAGCGGCTTTAAGGGTTCTATTACGATCCCTGACAGTGTCACGACGATAAATTACCGTGCATTTGCATATGACTATAACTTTGACGGAACTCTGACGCTCGGAAAAAATGTTGAGGAAATAGGAGATTTGGCATTCATCGAATGCTACAAGCTTAATGGCACACTGACAATCCCGAATGGTGTAAAGCGGATCGGCACATCGGCTTTTTCTACATGCTATGGTTTTACCGGAGATCTTACGATCCCGAACAGTGTGGGAGAAATCGGAGATCGTGCATTTATAGGATGTAACGGCTTAGACGGGACGCTGACCATCTCCGGAAGCCTGTTAAGCATAGGAAATGATGTCTTTATTGCATCTCAGGACCCCTCAGACGGAAAATACAGCAATCTGAAAACTGTGGTCAACAACTCTGAGTTCAACATCAAGCTTCCGCTGATCCCGGAAGGAAAGCAGTGGAAGACTCTCAGGGGAGAGGAGATCAGCACTATCGGACGCGGAACAGCTGTAGCGGTCGATTCTTTCGTGATCGCGGATATCGGATATGCTCCTATCGCCCCGCAGACGTTCACGGGCAAGCAGATCAAGCCTGCCATGGAAGTATTCTATGATGGTCTTACCTTAAAGGAGAAGACGGATTATACGATCAAGTACAGTAAGAATACAAATGTCGGAACAGCGACATTTACGATCACTGCCAAGGGCAACTATACGGGAAAAGAGACCGGTACATTTGAGATCGTTGCCAAGAATATTGAAGATGAGGATGTGACGGTATCGGAACTTGCATCGGCAGCATATAACAGCAAGAAGGACTACAAGCCTGTTCCTGTCATTAAGTATAACGGTAAGAAACTGGCCAACAAGAAGGATTTCACCATTGAATATTATAAGGATGATGGGTTAACAAATCCTGCAGTTCCCAGAGCCCCGGGTATGTACTATGCCAAGGTGACAGGTATTAAGAATTATACGGGATACAGGAGATTGTCTTTTGTGATCGCGGCTGAAGACAAGATACCTGTAAGTAAGTTGTCTGTTGCCAAGATCCCGAACCAGAAGTACACAGGGGAGCAGGTATCACCCAAGCTCACTGTCAAGAGCGGCAAGACTAAGCTTGCGCAAGGCACTGATTATATACTCACATACGGGAAAAATACAGATATCGGAACCGGAACAGTTACGATCGAACCCGCACCGGGATCAAAGTATTCCGGCACGCGTACGGTGAAGTTCAATATCACGGGCAGACCGATGAAAAAGGTTACGATCACCGGTATTCCCAAGTCCGTTGTATTTGACGGATCGGCCAAGAAGTTTGTATTTAATCTGGTATACAAGGAGAATAAGAACGCAGGAGAAGAACCTGTAATATGGAAGACGCAGGATGACTATGACGAATTGTCTGATGGTGAAAAGCAAAAAGTCGGCTGTATAGTCACGCTTGATATGAATGCAGCCGTCGGAAAGAGAACCATTACCTTCAAGGGTATCAACGGTTACTCTGGAACAGTTAAGAAGACATATAAGATCACTCCGTTTGTGGTGACTACTGCTCCTGCGAACCCGGAAGATCCGGATCCGTTTACGATAACCCTTTTAAGAGAGGAATACCCTTATGCTCAGGGCGGAACAAAGCCTGAACCTACAGTCAGGTTTGGCGATAAGGAACTTGTAAAGGGAAAGGATTATACTCTTTCATACGCCAACAATACCGCAGTGAATGACGGATCAGGCAATAAGAACCCCACTGTTAAGGTGACAGGTAAGGGCAACTTTAAAGGCACGGATAAATCTACTACATTTAAGATCAAAAAAGGATATATGATGGATGCCGGAGTCAAGGTCAATGTCAAAGATGTGGTGTTCCAGGATAAGGAAGGCAACTGGATGACAAAGGTTTCTGTTGTCGGAGCAAACGGCAAGGCACTTAAGGCGGGTAAGGATTATGACAAGACCATAAAGTACTCACTCGATCCTGATGGAAAAATGGAGATAAATGCCACGGATAAGATCCAAGCCGATGTAAGGATATATGTAACGGTAAATGCTGCGGAAACGTCTTCATATACCGGTTCAGCCACAGGCAGTTACAGAGTGGTAAAAACAGATATCGGCAAGCTGACGGCCACGCTGAATCCCAAGACCTACACGGGAAGTGAGGTATATATAGATCCTTCTGACATAACATGGAAGGCCGGAGGGGTTCAGATCGACGATGTTACCTTTACGATCGATGCAACTACCTATAAGAATAATATTAAAAAAGGCAAGGCAACTGTTGTTGTCAGAGGTACCAAAAATTACGGCGGCACCAAGACGATCACCTATACGATAGGAGCCAAGGGCTTAAAGTGGTGGTGGAATAACCTTAAGAATTAGGGTAACTGATAAGGAGAAGCAGTATGTCAAAACTTGATGAAGCCAGAGAGATGTTCTCTAAGGACCTGTATGCTACCAAGCTGTCAGGCATCACAATAGAAGAAGTGGGCGATAATTATGCGAAGTGTGCGATGAAGCTCACTGAAGATCATAAGAATGCTTACGGCGGGATAATGGGCGGAGCAATATATACTTTGGCCGATCTCGCATTCGCGGTGGCTTCGAATTTTGACAGGCCGGCATCTACCGTAAGCTTAGTCGGGCATGCAGAGTTTCTGTCCATGACCAAGGGCAGCATACTGTATGCCGAGACAAGGCTTATCAAGGACGGTCGGACCAACTGCTTCTATGAGGTGAGGATATATGACGACCTTGGCAAGGATATAGCAGTGGTCTCATTTACCGGAGCACATCTTAAATGATAAGTATTCAGGGTATTGTACTGTATTCGATCCTCTTAGTTTTATATTATCTGGTTCCTAAGCAGTGGCAGAAGCATCTGCTGCTTGCGGCGGACCTGTTGTTTGCATTTTCTCTTGGGATATCTACATTGGTGATGTTGATCATCCTCTCACTCATCGTGTTCTTCGGTGTCAGAGGTATGGCTGACAGCACCAATAAGAAGTCCCGGGTGTTCGTCCTGGTAATGGCAGTAGTCCTGGCATTGTTCGGGATCAAGTATCTTTCTTTTTTTGCAGAAGAGATCACTGTATTCTTAGGACATTTCGGTATCGTACTGTCGCCGGAAGATGGCATTAAGCCGGTTCAGGCAGTCGGTATCTCATTCTATTCACTCAGACTTATCGGATATACAGTGGATGTATATAAAGGACAGAAGGAAGAAAGAGACATCTTAAACTTCCTTCTGTTTACTTCTTTCTTTCCCATTTTTACCGCAGGACCGATAGAGAAGAGCTCACGACTTATGACAGAAGTGTCATGTTACAGGGCGTTTGATGAGCAGAAGGTATACAGGGGCTTTCTCATGACGCTGTACGGAGTCTTCCTTAAGCTGGTGGTCGCTGACAGACTTGGAGTACTCGTGGATGAAGTATATAACGACATAGATTCTTACCCGGGAGCCCTGTGTCTGATCGTCATAATACTCTATTCGTTCCAGATATATGCGGATTTTGCGGGTTACAGCCATATCGCCATAGGACTGTCCGGGATGCTGGGGATAGGCATCATGGAAAATTTCAGAAGACCGTATCTGGCTGTCAGTGTGCGCGACTTCTGGCGAAGATGGCATATCTCACTGAGCGAATGGCTCAGGGATTATATCTATATTCCTTTGGGCGGCAGCAGGAAGGGAAGTGTGCGTAAGGAACTCAATATCCTCATCACGTTCTTAATAAGCGGGTTATGGCACGGAACGGGTTTAAACTTCATTGTCTGGGGCGGATTGCACGGCATATATCAGGTGATCGAGGATATGGTGCGCTCCAAAGGTTCAGGTGCGGTAAGAAAAGAAGAGCAGTATGCGGATGGTCGTATTGCAGATGATCGCACGGGAAAAGAGTCAAAAGGCAGTATGTATTCAGCAATAAGTCATGCCGGCAGGATCCTCTGTACGTTTATCCTGGTCACTGTTGCCTGGGTATTCTTCAGGGCAGACAGCGTATCACAGGCGCTTACGATGTTTGGTAAGATCATAGAGGGCCCGGGATTTAAGTCGCTTGCAAACGGAGAGATATTTAACCTTGGGCTTGGCCCGATACAGATATTTGGGCTGCTAGCAGCGCTTGTTATCATCGCAGTGTTTGAAGTGATGCAGGAGAAGCAGATGATCACATTGGATAAGATCACGGCTTCACCGCGTCTTATAAGATGGACGGTAAGTTATATCATGATCGTCTGGATAGTTATAGCAGCGGTTCAGCTGTATGGTATCACTGAGGAAGCGGCATTTATATATGCGGCGTTTTGACAGAGTATGAAGAGATTAGCAGGAAGGATCATCTTATTTTTAATACCGTTATGTGCTTTGCTTGCACTCATAGATATTGCATCCTTAACCGGTAAGGGAGATGCGCTTCTTAGCCGTGTCTGCATGTCTGAAGGATACAGGCATGTGGGTTCTTCCATGATCAGTCCGGCGATAAGAGCAGTACAGAGTGAGAGTGAGCATACGAAGCTTATCCTGGGTGATTCTGTTTGTACACAGGTGTTCTCGGATTATGCCGGTGAAAATGATGAATATCTGATACAGCCGACCAATATGGCGGTCACGGTCGACGGGCAGTATATTTTGGCCAGGCTTTTCCTTGAATCGCATCCGCAGGCTGAGGATATCTATCTTATTCTCCTGCCCGTAAGCTTTAAGGGAAGATATGATTCGGATCAGAGCTACAGTTATCTTGTTGAGCCGTTCGGAAGAGCAGAGACTCTGAATTATCTGTCGGATGCTACCCTGACGGGGATGAAGAAGCACTACGGGAGTCTGTTTCTCAATAAGAATGTAATAAGGATCATTGACGGATCATCAATAAATAACAAGATCTGTCTGTATTACTTTCAGAAACATGCAAAAGAAGCGGATAATGATGATATAATATCAGATGAGGCTGCATACTATCTGAATGATCTGCATGACATCTGCAGGGAAAAGAATGTGAATCTGCATCTGCTGGCGCCGCCCGTATGTGACAGTGCGGACAATGCCGACAGGATAGAAAGACTAAGAGAGGCAGCGGAGGGTACAGAGCTGAGTACCGTCTTTGACGAATACTTTGACAGTATTACGCTGTATCCTGAGGATATGTTCATGGACGGACATCATTTCAAGGCAGAATATGCCGATCAGGTCAAGTGCAGCGGATACATTGATGATATGCAGGCTAAGTCAGGAGAGCTGCAGGGACTTAAGCATATGACGGAATAAAAGATCATCGAAGGAATAATGAGGGACAGGGAGAATTAAAATGGCTTTAAGTTTGAGAGATTTTGACAAGTATGACGACATTGTCATCCAGTGTCATGACAATCCGGATGCGGATGCACTTGCCAGCGGATATGCGCTTAAGTGGTATCTGGATAAGCAGGGCAAGAAGACCAGATTCGTATACGGAGGCAGAGCGCCCCTAAGCAAGAGCAATCTTGTATTGATGAAGGAGAATCTGAATATAGAGGCTGAGTATGTGACCGAGCTTGATAAGCCTAAGCTTCTCATAACAGTCGACTGCCAGTACGGTGAGAGTAATGTGACTAAGTTCGAGGCTGACAGTATCGCAGTCATAGATCACCATCAGGTATCGGGGCCCCTGCCGCAGATGTCGGAAGTGCGCAGCAATTACGGTTCCTGTGCGACAGTGATGTATGAGCTTCTGTTGCAGGAAGGTATCGATATCAATGAGGATACTGACCTGGCCACGGCACTGTATTACGGACTTATGACGGATACGGGCGGGTTTGCCGAGGTATCTCACCCGTCAGACAAGGACTTAAGAGATTTTGCCAAGCCGAGACAGACGGATATCATACTTTTTAAGAATTCCAATATATCCAGAGAAGAGCTCGTGATAGCGGGAGATGCGCTGAAGCATGCCCACTATAATGAGGATAAGAACTATGCCCTTGTGGAAGCGATGCCCTGTGATCCCAATATATTAGGTATCATCAGTGATATGCTGCTTGAAGTGGACAGTGTCAACTGCTGTCTCGTGTACAGTCTGCTCGATTTCGGCATCAAGATCTCGGTCAGAAGCTGTATCAAGGAGGTCAAGGCAAGCGAGCTGGCAGCTTATATCACGAACGGATTCGGCGGCGGCGGAGGTCATGTCGTCAAGGCAGGAGGATTGCTCAAGAAGGATCTCTTGGTACGTGCGGGCATAGATTACGACAGTGAGACTCTGAGGAGCTTCCTCAATGAGAGGATGAACAGATACTTTGATGAGACCGAGATCATATATGCCGGCGAGAAGGAAGTGGATATATCCGAGTATGATCACTATGTTAAGAGCGAAGTCATGGTGGGATATGTGGATGCAGGCAGGCTCGCTCCTGAAGGCACCAAGATAATGATCAGAACTCTTGAAGGCGATGTGGATGTCGAGATCAATGACACATTTGTCATAATCATCGGAGTGGACGGAGAGATATATCCCACAGGCAAGGATAAGTTCAGCGCAAGCTACAGGCAGAGCGATGAGAAGTATGAGTACCCGGGAGAGTATTCGCCCAAGGTGACCAACACCTCGACGGGAGAACGAATCAGTCTCCTTCCTTTTGCAAACAGTTGTATAGCAATAGGTGGAGCAGGAATATATGCCAAGAAGCTCGATCACAGAGTCAAGGTATTCACGACCTGGGATCCGGACAAGTACTATCTCGGAGTGGAAGGAGATTATCTGGCAGTAAGAGCAGACGACCTGACTGACACTTATGTCATAGCAAGCAACATATTCGATAAGACATATGAGAAGCGATGAAGCAACGATCATTCAATATGCCGAGAGAGTCGTAAGACTGGCCGTTGATACGATAACGGTCAGGCTCAGATTTTTTGACACTGCGCTGGCTCATATCACGCCGAAGTGTGTTGTGGGGCACAGGGGCTATGTCTGGGACGGGACTTCGCTGTCCTACGATCCCTATGTATTGCTTAACGATTATAAAGAAGAACCGGCATTTGTGCTGCGCCTTTTTCTCCATGTGATCCTGCACGGGATACTTAAGCATCCGTACAGGTTTGACAAGGAGAATGAGAAGTACTGGAACATCGCATCCGACATAGCCGTCGAGAACATCATCCTGGGTATGGAGATCCCGGAGGCTTCACTTATACGTGACTCGGAAGAAAAGATCATCCTTGCGCGTCTGGCCAAGTGGGTTCCGACTCTGTCGGCAGATGCGCTCTATCGGGAATTTATGGTCGGCGGGATATCCGGAGACTCAGAGAAAAAGTATGCTGAGCTATTTGCTTTTGACAGGCACAGGGTGCGCGTGACATATAAGGAAGAACCGAGGGAGATCCTTACCAAAGAGGACTGGGAGAAGATCGCGGAACGCGTCAAGGCTGATCTTAAATCATTCTCCAAGGATATAACCGGTGCGGAGACTCTGCTTACTCATCTTAAGGAGAGCACGAAGAGGCAGTATGATTATGATTCGATCCTTGCCAGATTCGCCGTGATGAGCGAGGAGATACGAGTCAATCCGGATGAATTTGACTATATATATTATACCTACGGTCTTAACAGATACGGCAATATGCCTCTCATAGAGCCGTTAGAATATGCCGAGGAGAAGCGCATAAGAGACTTCGTGATCGCAGTCGATACATCCGCATCGGTCAGAGGCGACAGGGTCGAAGGCTTTCTGAACAGGACCTATGATATCTTATCCAAGTCCGTATCTCTGTCAGAGAAGCTCAATGTACATATAGTGCAGTGTGATGCGCGCATCACCGAGGATACTGTTATAGAAAAAAAGAGCGACCTTAAGAAAGCGGCAGAGAACTTTACCGTAAAGGGATTCGGGGCGACCGATTACAGACCGGTATTTGCCTATGTCGAAGAATTGCGGCGCGAAGATAAGATACGAAACCTTAAGGGACTTATATACTTTACCGACGGATACGGGATATATCCCGAGAGTGTTCCGGATTATGATACGATGTTCGTATTTGACAGGGATGATGAATTCAGGATGCCTGTACCGCCATGGGCCATACAGGTAGTCCTTAAGCAGGAGGATTAGAAAGGTAAGTTATGAACATAGCCAAAGCCAAGGATTATATCAAGGATACGGTGGAGCTTTATCTTAAAAAGGATGAGTTCGGAGACTATAAGATACCGGTAGTGAGGCAGCGTCCCGTCTTTCTGCTCGGTGCCCCCGGTATAGGTAAGACAGCGATCATGAGTCAGATAGCATCCGAACTTGGGATCGCTCTGGTCAGCTATTCCATGACGCATCATACGAGACAGTCGGCCCTCGGTCTTCCATTCATCAAAGAGAAGGATTATGGCGGGACCACATACAGTGTGTCCGAATATACGATGAGTGAGATCATCGCATCCATATATGACACGATGGAAGAGAGCGGAGTTAAGGAAGGGATATTGTTCCTTGATGAGATCAACTGTGTATCGGAGACTCTCTATCCGTCAATGCTGCAGTTCCTCCAGTACAAAGTGTTCGGCAAGCATACGGTGCCCGAGGGATGGGTCATAGTCACGGCAGGTAATCCTCCTGAGTTTAACAAGGCTGTAAGAGAATTCGATGTGGTGACGTTGGACAGACTGAAAGTCATCGAAGTAGAGGCCGACTATCCGGCCTGGAAGAAGTATGCATCCGATGCCGGAGTGCACGGAGCGATACTGGGATTTATCGATGTCAATAAGGAGTATTTCTACGGTGTAGAGACTACGGCCTTCGGTAAAAACTATGTGACTGCAAGAGGTTGGGAAGACCTCTCCGATATGATCCGCCTCTATGAGGAATCAGACAGGAAAGTCACGGAGAGCCTGATCGGTCAGTATATTAAGAACGAGACAGTAGTCAAAGAGTTCGCGGCATTCTATGACCTGTACAATAAGTATAAGAGAGAGTACGATATAGAAGCTTTCTTTGAGGGCAATGCTGATGAAAAGATCGCAGAGGAGATCGCGGGATCTGCCATCGATGAGAGACTTGCCCTTATCGGTCTTCTGTCGGACATGATCAAATCAGAGATAAGTGATGTAATGGATGAGGCCGATATGCTTAAGGATGCCAGACCCGGTATCGCAAGGATTACATCCGGTGATGAGAAGGATCCGGGTGCGTTCATCATGACACTTGTGTCAGTAAAAGAAAAGTTCATTACGGACAGATCGAGAGCAGGATCACTCACCTCAAAGGATAAGAAGAAAGCCAAGAAGATCATTGCATTATATAAGGATATCGCGGATAATTCAACCGATGCAGACAGCGTGAAGGAATACTATAACGGTAGGATCGCCGCACTCAAGAACAGTGTTGCCGACAGGCAGGCAAGGATCGATAATCTCTTTTCATCTGTTGCGAAGGTATTCGGAGAAGAATCCAATGAGATGCTGCTGCTTGTGACGGAACTTACACTTGGAGCAAAGAGTGCGGAATTCTTCGCAAGCTTCGGCTCTGAGTCTTATGAGAAGTATAATGCGCTTCTTATGGTGAATGACAGAAAAGAGAGCTTAAGAAAAGAGATTCTTAATATCCTCTAGGATAAGCTCATGATCTTTTTTGATATATAAGGAAGCAGATAAGGTCTATGGATATAGAGACAGGCGGATTCATATTGAAATGTGAGGGCTCCGAGTCCGATCTTAGGATCACGGGCTATGAGGGAGACGGTGCGATCCTTGATATCTCTTCGGATAACAGGATCACGGGTATTGATAAAAAAGTGTTCTTCAGCTGCAGATCGCTTAAGAAAGTATTCCTGCCTGCAAGTATCGTAAGCATAGGGGATTGGTGCTTTTCCAATTGTATCAATCTGACAGATTTTTCCATTGATACAGAACCGGACGGGCGGTTGTTCGGACGGGGAGTGTTTGACGCATGCGACAGACTGAGAACTGTCACTTTTTCCGGAACTGATATGTCGACATCAGTATTGCTTGCAGCCGGTGTTGGTCGCATGAAAAGCGAGCATCTGTTAAGAGCAGAGGATATCGGGCAGAAATTCTGGTATGATAAATGGGACATAAGCCTGATGTCGCTTCTTAAGGCTGACGATGCCGAGAATTCCATCAGTACTGCGGTGAGCGGAGAAGAAGACATTTCTTATGACGGTGTCGCGATGGTGGACGGTGAGATGTCGGGACCGACGGAGAACCACGTGAAGACGATAGCCAAGAATAAGAGCTATCTGTGTTTCCTAAGGCTTTTGCATGATGAATACTTAAGTACGGAGATAAGAGATAAGATAGAAGAATATATAAGAAGCAGATCTTTCGGATGTGACAGAGAATATGCTTGGACGGCTCTTAAGGAAGACTGTGAGGGAGATGTTGATTATTATGAGATATATCTGTCGGTGGTCAGACCGGACAGAGATACGATCCTTAAGATGATAGATGATCTGGGGCCATCGAGGGTGCAGGCCAGGGCCCTTCTTATAAGTAAGGCGAAGGGTGAGGACAATGCATCATCTGCACTGGATGAGTTGATGCTCTGACAGATCTGTCAGGATAGTAGTGTGTGACCGCACAGGGAACACAGAGATAAAGGAGAGGCAGGAATTAATGAGATACGCTGCGTTTATCAGTTACAGACATTCAGAACTGGATATGGAGATAGCCAAGAAGGTCCATACGGGACTTGAGACCTATCATATCCCGGGTTCGGTTCAGAAGAAGACCGGCAAGAAGAAGGTCGGAAGAGTGTTCAGGGATCAGGAGGAGCTTCCGATCGGAAGTGATCTTGATGACAATATCTCTACGGCTCTTGAGGGATCGGAATACCTCATAGTCATCTGTTCGCCCAGAACACCCGGATCCTACTGGGTATGCAAGGAGATAGAGACTTTCATAGAGATGCACGACAGGAATCATGTGCTTGCTGTTCTTGTAGAAGGCGAGCCTGATGAGAGCTTTCCTCCGCAGCTTCTTACGGATGAGAACGGCAATCCCGTCGAGCCGCTTGCCGCTGATGTGAGGGGCGCAGACAGAAAAGAGAGGAATGCTAAGTTTAAGACTGAAATATTACGCCTTGCGGCTCCGGTCATAGGCTGTACTTATGATGATCTTCGTCAGCGTGACAGAGAAAGACGCGTCAGAAGGCTTGTTGCGATAGTGTCATCTATCGCAGCGGTCGTTGCCATAGCAGGCACGGCCTTCGGTATATACAATGCCAACGTGGCTAAGAAGATGACACAGCTTGCCAATGAGAAGGCGGCACTGGCTGATGAGAAGACAAAGCTCGCCGAAGAGATAACGGTGCAGTATACCGGCAAGCAGGAAAACCAGTCGAGATTCTTTGCGGAAGAGTCACTGATGCTGTTAAGAGAGGGCAACAGGCAGGACGCTGCACTTGTAGCCATGCAGGGTCTTCCGTCGGAAGGCAATGACAGACCGTATGTAGCGGATGCGGAATATGCGCTTTCGAGGGCCGTGTATGCATATGATGAAGGCAATTTCATGACCTATGACAGGACGCTTACGCATGATCTTACTATATATGATATTTATTCTACTGAAGACAGGAAGAGAGTGATCACCAGAGATTCCGGTAATAAAGTGTATGTATGGAACGCAAGTGACTGGTCACTGGCGCTCAGCATCGATCCGGCTGTCGGAGAGGATAACAGATATGTCCAGGTTGAGTGCGCGGATGCTGATGACACAGGCGTCTTTGTGGCCACTGAGACGGAACTCATCAAGTATGATTATAGCGGTAAGATCATATATAATAAGAGATTCACGGATATAAGAGAATGTGAAGTCTGTGCGGATACGGGCAAGGTCATCTTGACCTGCGGTGACTGCCTGTATGTACTTAATTCTAAGGATGGGTCCGTAGAGAAGGAATTTCCGGATAATACCGGGTGCGCTTATATCAACTATGGCAAGTATTATAAGGACAATAAGCTCTTTATAGCGCCTCACTACAGTTCGGAAGTGGAAAGAACTTACATATCCATGTATGATCTGGAAAACGAAAAGATCACGGATGTCAGACTCTCTGAAGCGTATTACCTTGATGAGACTATTACCGAAAACGGTAATATAGTCGCGATAAGTTCAAATAATAACCTGCTTGGGGAGGGTCTTGATCATGCGGTGATAGACCTGATCTCTCCTGACGGAAATATCATCTGGTCAAGGGATCTTGATATACAGGTAAGGGATATGATGAGCTTCTGCGCCATAGTCAAGGCTCATTCATACACAGAAGATGATGTGGAGTACAATGACATCATTGTCACATGTGAAGCTAAGGCTTTGACGTTTGATGAGAAAACCGGTGACCTTGTGTCATCGCTCAGCCTCCCGGGAGATGCGACCGCGCTGGCAGTTTTTTTGGAAAATTCCATGGGAAGAGTCGGATATAAGCAGGGTAACATAGATATCATCGATTTCAGGGAAGGGCGCATTCTGTCTGATTATTCATTTAAGACGGATGAGTCTATAAGAGAATGGGTAGTCCTGGAAGCAGGATTGGCATATACCTCATTTTCTTCGCCCGATCTGTATATCGTAGGCTGGCATTACGCCCCGGATATACAGGATCTTGCAAAGTATGAGGATTTCACTCCTAAGACTACATCGTCCGATGGTCAGTATTTTGTAGTGACGCCGGATAGCGATTATCAGACATATATATTCAGGGATACCGAAGGCAAGGATCTGTACACATTTGAAGATGAGAACTTCGTGACATATTTCAAAGCCTGCGCTGATAAAGCCTATGCGGCCGATAAGGAAGGTCTGTGGGTGATTTATCCCAATGAGAAGAAGAAAGAACAGATAAAGCTCATAGATTACGATTTTGACAGATATAATTTTGATACGTATATAACTCCTGACGGAAGCAAGGCAGTATTCTACAGCTTGAACGAGGTACTTGCAGTTGATCTGGAGAAGAAGGAGAAGATCTGTAAATGCGGCTCGGAAGAGGGTGGTATAGACAGGGTGATCGCATCAAGTGACGGAAGCAGGATCTATGTGATGCAGGGCAGTGACAATCTGTACATATTTAACACATCTACCGGTGAACAGACAGAGATTGCTGATGATAAATACAGAGCGATCTCGGGCAACATAAGCGAGCAATATCTTGCTATCAGCAATGATGATAAATATGTGGCACTGTGCTGCAAGGACGGTGTATTAAGGATCCTTGATACGGCCACGCTTACGACATATGCCGAGATTCCGTTGCAGACTTATCTCAGGGCCTTTGTGGCATTTACGGATGACGGAAGCCATGTAGTGATGCAGGGAGATGATTACAGAGTCCGTATATGGGATATGAGCAGCAAGAGCTTTGTGAATTCGATCGACGGAACGGGAATAGTTCAGTATATCGTATGTGATGACGAGAGTGGTCTTATGGCTGTCTGCCAGGGATCCGATCTGCATCTGTTCGAGACCGGAACTTACGGCCACGTGGCCCGTGCGGACGACGGGGTATTCTACCTTAAGTCCAATGATTCGATACTGTTGTCTTTTAACAGAAGAGATGTCCACAGGACCTACTATAAGGACTATAAGAAGCTTATGGAAGAAGTGGGCAAGCAGTTCCCCGGAGCTGCTCTCAGTGAGGAGAAGAAGGTAAAATACAATATCAACTAAATTGACAGGCAGGCAAACAAAAAGATATCTGCTGCAGAAAAGAAGCAGCAGATATCCTGGGGAACCCTTTTTGTAACTCTTTTGTGCTGTCTTATTGAACATCCCATATTCTTGTGGGATATATGGTATTTCATATCAACCCCGATCGACTGGGCGATCGGAAAGCTGAACGAATACGCGGCATGGATGGAGCAACCCTATTATTCCGAGATATCCGGCGGTATGGAAAAGATATATGCCTTTTCTGACGGATGGGCTTGGCTTCTCCGAATTTCCTCATTTATCCTAATTCTTGCCTGTATTGCCTTAATCTGCTACGGTCTTTTCCAGATAGGGCTGTATTACAAAAACGATGGTGTAGTTTATCCTTAAGAGTCCTGTCTGCTTCACTTATCGTGATTGTTATTTTTGGAGAGGGTATTCATCTATATGTAAAAATCAATCTTGTGGTGTTCTTAATACTAATCCAAGTAGTTTATCTTGGTGTATTGATATTTATGGATGATTACTATGATTCCAGAAACAAGGTCGATTATTGGACACGGATACAATATTTATAAATATCTTATTTCTTTATCGTATACATTTTTCCGTTGTAACATCTATATGATGATGCTATCATTATTGTGATCATTCCTATGGAGACCGTACTATAATAGGATTTATAAGGAGACCTGCTATGAAGAGAAGTTTTTATATTACAACTATACTTATAGCCATAACGGGTATGTTGACTGCTTGTAATACTACTTCAGATCAGTCTGCAACTACGGTAGAAACTGAAATAACAACAGAACCTACTGAAGCACCGAGTATCCCAAAACCGGAACCTACTAAAGTTCCCGAGGAGAAAGCCTCAAAAGCCGATTTAAAGACTGCTTTTTCTGAAATACCTGACAATACTACCATTGACGGGCTAAAAAAATACTGTGATGAACACAAGTTGTACTACGCTGAATATGAGGAATCATATTCTTTTGGAACAATATATTACAAAATTTCCTATGATAAGGATTGTGCCGTAAACGAGTATGGTGGAGGAGACAATGATTATATTAGGATTGTTTTTGATTCTGAGGAGAATGGAAGGGTAGTAAACTATATAAGTTATAATCGTGGGGATGTAGATCGCGGAAGAACAACGGCCTATAGATACCTCACGGGGTATCTTAATGTGAATCATGAACCAATTGATCGTTTTTTTGTAGTATCTCCTCGAACAAACGGTTATTATCCATACAGCGATGCGCAAAGTGCAATTCTTGGTTTATACGAATAATAGGCGTCATATCAGAGATTTTAATGAGAGTGTAAATAATTCTGTGTAAACCTCTTAGATTGATGTTGAACATCATGATAATGGTTATTGATCTGTAAGGTACATCAGTGTTTTATGATTTTGGCATAACAAATCCAGGCTGTCAAT
>Ga0129306_1002224_pt1 | contig 18050 bp, 12 predicted proteins | sample P827metagenome_FD_94438 | JGI IMG/M metagenome (GOLD analysis project Ga0129306, IMG submission 94438) | Capybara group fecal microbial communities from Wisconsin, USA - P827 metagenome | ecosystem: Host-associated > Mammals > Digestive system > Large intestine > Fecal | place: USA: Wisconsin... | reverse complement strand
TATTCTATGCTTAATTTAAATATATTTATTTTTAAAATTTATTTATCATATTCTTTATATTTTTTTCTAGATTATTTATCTTCATTTCAGCTCCTTCAACTGTTGTGTCTACTGATGCTAAATATATTTTTATTTTAGGCTCTGTTCCTGAAGGTCTAACCACGAAATTAGTATCGTTATTTAAATAAAATTTTAAAACATTAGATTTAGGAAGTTTATTAATATACTCTTCTTTTTTATTCATATTTATTTTTAAACCTGTTTTATAATCTTCTTTTATTAATATTTCTTCATCAAATATAGTTTTAAAATCATAAATTCTTAAATTATTGATTATATTTTCTATTTTATTTTTACCCTCTTCTCCTTTAAACTCCATGGATATTAATTTTTCTTTATAATATCCATATTTATCATAAAGGTCTCTTAAAACATCACATAAATTTTCATTTTGATTCTTATAATATAAAGCCATTTCACATATTAATACAGAGCTTATTATTCCATCCTTCTCCCTAACAAAATCTCCAAATAAATATCCATAGCTTTCCTCAAATCCAAATATAAATTTATTTTGTCCATTTTTCTTAAATTCTTCTATTTTTTCTCCTATATATTTAAAACCTGTTAAAACTTCTTCTACCTTAACTCCATAGTCTTTACATATATTTTTAACCATGTCCGTAGTTACTATGGTTTTTAAAAGCACTGAATTTTCAGGTATTTTTTTTTCTTCTTCTAAAGAACTTAATATATAGTTAGTAAGAATTATACCTAATTCATTTCCAGTTAAAGCTACATATTTTTCACTATGATCCCTAACCATCACCCCTACTCTATCGCAATCAGGATCTGTAGCTATTATTATATCAGGATTTATATTTTCAGCCTCTTTTAAAGAAGCATAAAAGGCTTTATGATCTTCCGGATTAGGATATTTTACTGTTGGAAAATTTCCATTGGGTTTTTCTTGATCCTTAACTACAAAAACATTATTATATCCAATTTCACATAAAGCTCTTCTTACTGGAACATTCCCTGTTCCATGTAATGGTGTATATAATATTTTAAAATCACTTTCATAATTCTTTATAATATCTTTTCTTAAAATCAAATTTTTTACATTATAAAAATATTTATTTAATACTTCTATTGGTACAAATTTATATAAATCTTTTTCTTTTGCATCACTTATATCCATATGTTTTATACGACTTAAATCTTCTACTTTCCCTATACACTCAGCTATTTTTTGTGCTTCCCTATCTGTTATTTGATTACCATTATGATTATATACTTTGTAGCCATTATACTCTTTACTATTATGTGATGCAGTTATAACTATTCCAGCTTTACATTTTAGTTCTCGAACAGCATAAGATAGTATGGGAGTACACATTATATCACTAAACATATATACCTTTATATCTTGGGAACACAGTACTTCACTGGCTATTTTAGCAAAATCTAAAGAATCATTCCTACAATCATAAGCTATTGCAACAGATAGAGGTTTTTCTTCAAAATTATGCATCAAATAATTAGCTAATCCCTGTGTGGCTTTAGCTATAGTGTATTTATTTATTCTATTTGTACCTAAACTAACTATCCCCCTTATCCCACCTGTTCCAAAGCTTAAATCTTTACAAAATCTATCCTTTATCTCTTGTTCATCCTCTATATTTTTTAATTCTTTTTTTTCTTTCTCTTCTAAAAACGAAGAATTTATCCATGAATTGTAAGCATCTTTATAATTCATTTGCTACCTCCAATAAAATTCCATACTACATTATATTAAAAAACATCAATAATTGTACTACATATAGATAAATTATGACTTAATAGTTTCTAAATTCAAAATTTCATATAAAACAATGCCTAGCTTTCTTGTTTTTTTATTATCCTAAGTTATTAGTAATTACTTTTATCCTCTTAGTATATTATGTTATCAATTACCCTACATTCAAAAACATTTGTACTAAATACAATTATATATTAATATGCTGTAATATGTATGTTTTATGGTATATTACCCAATTAGGTATAATATATAACACATTTGAAAGGAGTTATTATGAAATTATCTATAATTATACCAGCCTATAATGAAGAAAGTGCTATAAAAACAACATATAAAGAACTAACAAGAATACTTCAAAAAGACAGTCTAGTTCACCATTACAATTATGAATTAATTTTTGTTGATGATGGCAGCAAAGATAAAACTCTTGATGCAATAAAGCAATTTCAAAATAACGATGCTCATATCAAATTTATTTCATTCACAAGAAATTTTGGTAAAGAAGCTAGTATGCTAGCAGGACTTACCTATTCAACTGGAGATGCAGTAATACTAATTGATGCTGACTTACAGCATCCCCCTAGATTAATTTGTGACATGGTTAAATATTATCGTAAGGGATATGACCAAGTAATTGCTAAACGAAATAGAATCGGTGATTCAAAAACAACTACTATTTTTTCTAAATTATATTATAAAATGGCAAATCATTTCATCGACATAAAACTTACAGATGGAATAGGAGATTTTCGCCTTTTAAGTAGACAAGCGGTTAATTCTCTATTATCTATGAAAGAATATAATAGATTTTCAAAGGGAATGTTTTCTTGGATTGGCTTCGATTCAAAAATAATCGAATATGAAAATCAAAGCAGGATTTCCGGAGTAAGTAAATGGAATTTCAAACAATTAATACAATATGGTATTGATGGAATTTTATCATTTAATAACAAGCCTTTAAGAGCTATATTATATTTAGGCTTTATAATGGTATTACTAGGAATATCCTATATATTATATTCTTTAATACGCATTATATCAGTAGGTATTGATATGCCTGGATATTTTACAACAATAACAGCTATTCTAGTTATAGGTGGAATTCAACTTTTATCACTAGGTGTAATAGGAGAATATATTGGTCGAATTTATTATGAAGTAAAAAAACGTCCACATTTTCTTGTTAAAGAAACAAATATAGAAAAATCAAAATATAAACATTTATTGGAGGAAAATTATGATCCGTCAAATACTCTTTAATGTAAAGCAATATTTGAACGAATTAATTACTAAAGATGATAAAATTTCTAGCCTTTTACGCTTTGGTATGATTGGTGTCATAAATACTGTTCATTATTACATATGGTATCTTTTACTTCTATATTTAAATATACCATATATTATAAGTCACACTATTGCTTTTACACTTAGTATGATTGGCTCATATTTTCTTAATTGCTACTTTACTTTTAAAACAAAACCAACTTTGAAAAAGTTTATTAAATATCCCCTTACTACTTTAGCTAATTATTTAATTTCCACATTTTCTTTAGTTTTATTAGTAAAAATTTTTCATATAAATAGTTCAACAGCTGTGCTTTGGGCTGCAATATTACCTATACCTATAACCTTCTTAGTGACTAAGCATATATTGAAAAATTCAGAATCTACTTCAACTATTAAGTTAGATATTAAATCAAAATTTATAGTTATTTTAAAGCTTTTATTACCCGTTATTTTTTTATTATTTTTTTCTATATCGTGTCATTTATACGCTTTATATCGTAAATATCATGGCTTTTTGTTCAGTGTATCAGGTACAGATAGCGACCTTCAATTTATGTACTTTATACCATTTATTCAAAAAGCCTTTTTATCACATCAACCTTTTTGGTCTTGGAGTTATGGTCTTGGCGGAGATATTTTTGGCCAGTTTATTTATTATTATACTACCAGTCCATTTTTTTACTTAATGTTACTATTAAGAAAATTACAATTGGGAAGCTGGACATTAGGGAATACTCTACAATGGAAATTATTATTTAGTATTCTAAAACAGTTTTTATCAATGTGTTTTTTATATTCTTTGCTAAAATATGAAAAAAAGAAAACTTACACTTCGCTTATAGGGGCTATGATCTATGGTGGTTGTATTAATTATATATGGTTTTCTTTGAGTTTTGACTTTATGGCAGATGCATATGTATGGTTACCTATTACAATATTGGGTTTTAGAATATATAATAAAACCGGGAAATGGCTTCTTTTTGTAATTAGTGCTTCATTAACAGTTGCAAACAGCTTCTATTTTGGATTTATCAGTTATATTTTTTATATAATCTTTATTATTACTTTTATAAAAATAGAGGGAACTACTTTCAAAAATAAACTATATTCATTTTTTTGCTCTATTTTTAAATATGCGGTTTTTGCTATAATGGCTTTAGGATTAGCCTCTATATCATTTATTCCTTCAGTTTATGCATTCTTTAACACTGATCGCTTTTCAAATATAGTAAATATCCCTCTTTTTTATGATAGTAGTTATATTTTAAAATTACCTGAAAAACTGTTCTTTTATAATAGTACATTAGGTTTTCCACTAATTATTTTAATTATTTTTGCCTTACCTTGGAAAAAGTTTTCTTCAATTACTAAGCGAAAAACAATTTTAGCAGGAATATTTTTTATTTTATATTTAACTCCATATTCCGGAAGTTTTTTTAACGGTTTTTCATATTCCTGTGATAGATGGTTTTATTTATTTATATTTTCAATAGCATATGCTATACCTGATTGGCTAGAAGAGAATGATAAGTTAAAAAGTTTAGGTTTTCATTTCTTCTCAATAGTTGCAATATTAATAATTTACTTTTATTATACAAAAATGCCTCGTGGATTTAATAACGTTATTCGTAATCTAAAGACCACTAAAATTATCAACCTTGTAATACTAGTATCAGGTTTAGTATCATTATTTACAATAATGTTAAAAAAATATATTTCTAAATACTTTACAACTAAACTTTTAGACTATATTATTGTTTTATGTGTTGCAACTGCTCTTTCATGTAATACAAATGCTTATTTAGCTATGAGAAAGCCTGATGTAACACATGATAAATTACAAAGTTCATCCATAGATAACTTAGAAGAAAAAACAATTTTTAATAAATATACTCCCACAAATAATGAATTTTATAGGACAATTTTTAGAGATTTAATTCACTTAAATGCACCAATGAATTATAATTATTATGGCACAAGTACCTATAACAGTATGATTGATGGGGTTCTTCATAAATGGTTAAAAGTTGATTATAATATTTTGAATACTAATGTTAGTCCCAGCACATATGAAAATTTTGATGATCGCTTATTCTTAGAAACTACCTTTGGTGTTAAATATTTAGTTAAAAATAAAACAAATCCATATACTCCTTCCTATGGGTATACGCTTAATAATGAAACTAATAATTATATTATATACAAAAATAGATATAATGTTGGATTTGATCTATGGTATCCAAATACTATAACTATAAAAGATTATAATAAAATGAATATAGCTCAGCAAGATTCAATACTTCTTCAAACAGCCATGGTTGACGAAAACCTACCTGAGTTGCCAAGAAGTGTTCCTTTTGATGATATAACAACAGAACTTTCATTAGAATGGCAGAATGCAATAACCAAAAATGCTAAATATAAAAATGGAATCTTAAAAGCTGATAAAAATGCTTCTATCATCATTCCTATAAAAAATAATAAAAAAGGAACTGATGGAGAAATATTATTTTCTATTAACTTGCAACCTACCAATGGTCAGAAATTTGTATTAAATGTTAATGGGAAAACCACAAAAAAAATGGAAGAAAATTATGCTTATACCTATCCTCTCAACAAATTTACTTTTAAATTGGATAATAATATTAATGCAGTAAAAATAAATATTTCAGAAGGAGATTACATCATTAGCGATACACACGTATGGTTTAATTCATATAAGTATTACACAAAATGGGTAAATGAACGCAATAAATATAATTTAGAAAATTTATATTTAAATGGCGGAGAGGTTAAAGGTAATATTAAAAATAATGAAAAAGGAATACTTGCTCTTAATATACCATTTTGTAAAGGCTGGTCAGCTAAAGTAGATGGAGAAAAGCAAGATTTAATAAAGGTAAACGGAATACTTACTGGATTGGTATTAGAGCCTGGATCTCATAATATTGAACTAAAGTATATACCACCAGGTTTAATTCCAGGAGCATGTTTAAGTATTGTTTTCTGCATAATAATAATTGTTTCTTATACTTTAAAATGTAAGCATAATTCTTTTAAAGATAATTAGAATATTATCTATTTCTCATTAATTATAATCTATACTCAAATAAGGAAAGCGCATAGCACTTTCCTTATTTTATTATCCAAAGAATATAGAAGCTATAGTACTATCTAAACTTTCCATAAAAGTTATATCTTCTCCTAATTCTAAATCAGATATTCTAAATGTTTTGCCAATATTATATTGAGATAAATCTATCATTATATTATTGGGTAGTTTTTCCTCCGGGCATCTTACTTTAACACTATTTTTTTCTTTTTGAACTACTCCTCCCTTTTTCATGATTAATTCATCGCCTGAAAAAAGTATTGGTATTTCTGCATTAATTAAATTAGAACTATTAGTAACGTTTTCTAAATCTATATGTATTACATTCTTTTTTACTGGATCCTTTTGAACCTCTTTTATAAGAACTTTATAATCCGCTCCTCCATAATTCACATCTGTTACTCCATGTTCCCCTACCTGTGAAATCATACTGTTTAATTCTATTTCTCCTACTTCAAACATTAAATTATTTAAATTTTTCCCATATATTATACCTGGTACTTTTCCTTCTCTTCTTATTTTATTACTATTTTTACAATTTCTTTTTTCTACAAATAATTTTTCCATGTTCATCCCTCCACATTTTGTATTATTTACAAAATCTTATGTATTTATACAATGAAAAAAGCACATAATAAATTTTACATATATATTGCATTTGAATAATATTTAACTTATAATAGTATTGTTTTAAGTAAAGAATCCACGGGAACCATTGAGCTTTCATAGTTTCACGGGAGTATTATTATGAAAGAAGGTGCATATTACGGTGTATAAATTAAATCAAAATCAAACCCCAGTTTTTGATGCTTTAATGGAGTATGTGAATAGAAAAACTATTCCATTTCATGTTCCTGGTCACAAAAAAGGTGAAGGAATGGATGAAGCATTTAAAAATTTTATAGGAGAAAATCCTTTTAAAATTGATGTAACTGTATTTAAATTGGTTGATAGTTTACATCATCCAACTGGTGCTATAAAAAAAGCTCAAGAATTAGCAGCTGATGCTTATGGATCAGATGCAGCATTTTTTTCAATCCATGGTACTTCAGGTGCCATACAAGCCATGATTTTATCTGTAGTTGGTGACGGAGATAAAATTATAATTCCAAGAAACGTTCATAAATCTGTTACTGCAGGTATTATATTAAGTGGCTCAGTACCTGTTTATATGCAACCTGAGCTAGATAAAAAAGTAGGAATAGCTCACAATGTTACACCAGAAACTGTTGAAAATACCTTAAAGGAGAATCCTGACGCAAAGGCAGTTTTGATAATAAATCCAACTTATTATGGTGTGTCTACAGATATAAAAAGAATTGCAGAAATTGTTCATAGTTATAATATCCCTTTAATTGTAGATGAAGCTCATGGACCACACCTTGGTTTTAATAATAGATTACCTATATCTGCTATGGAAGCTGGAGCTGATATGTGTGCTCAAAGCACTCACAAAATAATAGGTGCTTTAACTCAATGTTCTTTGCTTCAAGTAAAATCTAAAAGAATAGATGTAAATAGAGTTCATCAGGTATTAAGTTTACTTCAAACTACATCTCCATCTTATATACTAATGGCTTCTTTAGATTGTTCTAGAAGACAAATAGCTTTAAAGGGTAAAGAACTTTTAGATAAGGCAATAAATTTAGCAACCTATGCTAGAGATGAAATTAATAAAATTCCTGGTTTTTACTGCTTCGGTAAGGAATTATTGGATGAACCTGGAGTATACGCTTTAGATCCTACAAAAATCACCATTAACTGTAGGGACTTAGATATAACTGGTTATGATTTAGATATGCTTTTATGTGAAAAATATCATATTCAAGTTGAATTATCAGATTTATATAATGTTCTCGCTGTGGGCTCTTTTGGGGATACTCAAGAATCTATTGATGCTTTAATAAATGCATTAAAAAAAATTAGCAATGAACATTATGGAAAAAAAACAAAACAAAATAGTTTTATAGATGTTCCTGAAATACCTGAAAATACAACCGCTCCACGAAAAGCTTTTAATGGGGTTAAAGAATGTGTACTTTTAAAAGATAGTGTTGGAAAAGTAAGTGGAGAATTTTTAATGGCTTATCCACCAGGAATTCCAGTATTATGTCCTGGGGAGATAATAACACAAGAAATTGTAGATTATGTAGAAAGACTAAAAGAAACAGGATTATACGTACAAGGTACAGAGGATCCTGAGGTTGAATATATAAAAATTGTAAAATAAAAATGGACAAAACCTTAGATTGAATTTAATCTAAGGTTTTGTATTAAAATTTTTTCAATATTTCATTTATACTATTTATTTTATAATTTATAAACTAAGTATAAAAATATTTTATAAAACTTTTTAAAACAACTATTTATTAAAATTGAGAATAAACATAAGTGTATTCTCCAGTAAAAACAATACCTATAATTAATACCAAAAATAATAAAATAAAATAAAATAAAGAATTAAAAATAACACTATTTTCTATCTTTTTTATAATATTTACTAATGGTTTCATCAACAGTCAACCATCCTTTCCAACCTAAATGCATACCATCTTTCATAAAATATGGTTCATATTCATATTCTTCATAACTATAAACTTCAAATCCTTTTTTTCTTATTATATTAGAAACTTTTTTATAAAATTCAGCTCTTTTGTCCTTATTTATTCCAATATAATCATACCATCTCCCATTGGTTGGCATTAATATAAATACAGGTTTAAAATTAATATCTTTACATATATCTAACATTAAATTTAAATCTTCAAATTCTCCTGAATTTAATATATCAGTATTTTGAGAACTATTCTTCAATTCTTTTAATTTACTTTTAAAATATTTATTAAAATATTCATTATATATATAAAACTCATTATTATTAGCCCGATTTCTACCTTGCTGTTCAGCTTTATCATATTCTTTATCCCATTGAATATAATTTAAATGATTATTTAATTTAGACTTATTTTTATCTTTATACTTCATAACAAGCTTATAGGATTTAATATTATCTTCTGTCTTAGCTATTAATTCTTTTAACTTGTAATATGGTTTCATTCCTATAAATAATAGATTTTCTATAGGGTTATCACTACTATATAGTTTGCAATATATAGAAATATGTTGAAAGTTTTTATCCCCTTTAACTAGATTATGTACTCTATTGCAAATTTTTTTCTTAGTTTCTTTTTTCACTTGTTTACTGTTCATAGTATTATAAAATTGTACTTCTGAAAAATTCATTAAAAATTTATCAGCATCTATACCTAAATCTGTAAACCACTGTAATGAAACTACAAATACACCCTTTCTATTATCTAATTTATTTGCTAATGCTCCAAAATTAATCCCATGTTTTAAACTTTGACAATAACCTCTTCCTATTATATCTACAACAAATTCATTTTCTTTATTGGGGAAAAATTTAGTAGGATTTTGTTGTATATCCACACCTAATTCAGAAGATCCATACATAAGTAAATTATTTTTATTTATAGATTGTTTTTGTAATATTACCCCTTTATCTTTAACGGTACTACCATATATAGCAGATATATCATCTGAATAAAATTTATTAATCTTTTTTTCTAAAGAATAATTCAATATAAATATAGATGTAAAAAATAAAATTACCCCCAAAAAAGTCGCTGCTAATCTTTTCATTTTATTTAAACCCTCTTTAATATTAATTCAATAACCTTATTTGGAGTTTGTATATCCTGTCTAGTTATTTCTGTTGGCTGTATTTTTAAATCTAGTACTTCTTCAATTTGAAGTAATAATTCTATTACTCCTAAAGAGTCTAAAAAACCTGAATCGAATAAATTTATGTCTTTGTCTTCTATAACTTCGTCATCTCCACATACATCTACTAAAATATCTAAAATCTTTTGTTCCATTTTAAAACTCCTCCTCAAATTTTAATTATTTATTATATAAATATCCTGAAAATATTAATAATCCAAAACATACTAAGTTAAACGTTATAAATACAGATAGATATTTAAACCATTTTTTCTTTTTATTCTTTTTATAAAACTTACTATTCTTTTGAAAATAATCTGTTCCTGCTAATAAAATACCTTCATATAATCCATATACTAAATAATGTATATATATGCCATGCCATATTCCCATTACTAACATTGTTATAAAATATCCTATATAAGAAGATGTATATCTATTTTTAAACCTCTTCTTTCTCATAGAATTCATTACAAATCTAGTATATATGAAATCTCTAAACCAAAAAGATAATGACATATGCCATCTATTCCAAAATTCTTTTATATCTTTGCTAATAAAAGGCTTATTGAAGTTTTCTGGTACTTTAACTCCTAGAATATATCCCGTACCTATTGCCATTAAACTATATCCTGCAAAATCAAAAAATAAATACAGGCTATAACAATACATATAACTTAAAGTATTATATAAGCTATGAACTTTAGGAATCTTGTCCATCCAAAGATTTGATATAAGGGCAGCTATTATAAATTTATATAATACGCCTGTGAATATTTTTTTTATACCTACACTAAGAAATTCTTCTATATATTCTTTTCTTGTTATTTTTTTATGTATATCTTCTTTAAACCTTCTGAATCTATCAAAAGGCCCACTAGATACAGTTGGGAAAAACAATATAAAATAAGTATATTCCAATAAATTTATATCCTTAATTAAACCATCATATGTTTCTATCAATATTTCTATAGTTCTAAATGTTACATAAGATATTCCTATAAATCCTATAGTCGTAACAGTTATAAATCTATTAAATTTAACCAATATTAATGGGATTAAACTTAATAACAAGATTATTCTCATTATCCATACATTATCAGTCTTTTTTCTAATATAAGTATATGCTTTTACTAATATAACTTGTCCGATATAAAAAGCTATTAAACAAATCCATTCCATTTTATTTGACCTTACAAATAAAAATATCATAAACATGTTTACAATCAATCCATATTTCTTTATAGGTTTTTCATATATTCCTAAAAGAATAGCTGGTATTAACAATACAGACATTATATAAAAAAATAATAAGTTACTATACGGTATCATTATAACTCCTCCAGCAATAATTTTCTGTCAATCTTGCCATTAACATTCAACTGAAAATTTTCTTTTATTTTTATTTTTCTTGGAACCATATAATTTGGAATTAATTTATTAAGTTCATCTTTTATTTTCATTGCAATTTGGAAATTTTTCAATTCAAACTGTTTATTTAATTTTACAAAAGCAGCCAAATAAACGATTTTTCTTTCTTTTTTAACAGGTAACACTACCGCATTTTCTACAAAATCAATTTTTAATAAATTTTTTTCGATATCTTCTAGCTCTATTCTAAAACCATTCAATTTTATCTGAAAGTCTTTTCTTCCACAATAATATAATAATCCATTTTTCTTATATACTAAATCTCCAGTTTTATATACTCTTACTAGGTTTCCATCTATATAGTCATTATAAAAGGATCCTTTAGTATTTTCATCATTATTATAGTATCCTGTACTTACACTTTCTCCGGCGACATGTAATTCCCCTTTTTTACAGTCTTCTCTTATACTTTTCCCATTTTCATCTTTAATATTTAAAATTATATTTTTACCACAATGACCTATTGGTATACTTTCATCTTTATCTATAAGTTCCTTAGTAATTTCTGTAGAAGTTACTAATACAGTAGTTTCTGTTGGCCCATATCCATTTATAAGTTTAACTTTAGGAAAATTTTCAAATATTTTATTTGCTAAATTTTTAGTTAATACTTCTCCAGCAACTACTATCTTTTCTAAGTATGGTAATAACTCTTTATTAAATTTATTATCTACTATACACATTTCTAAAAAAGATGGAGTTGAAATCCAAAGTGAAATTTTTGATTTAGAAAGACTATGGAAAAGTTCTTGAAAGTTATTAATCATATGCTTGTCTATTACATATAGAGTTTTTCCATTTGATAAACCTATATACAAACTTATAACAGAAACATCAAAAGAATAGGATACTTGATTCATAAATGTTCCATCTTCCTCTTCTATTCTACATTCATTTTCAAACCATGTTACAAAATTCTGAACACATTTCTTTGTTATCTTAACGCCTTTAGGTTTTCCTGTACTTCCAGAAGTATATAATATATAAAACAAATCTTCATCCTTAATCTTATTATCTACTTCAAGTTTTACCTCTTTAAAATTTTCAAAAATATTATATATAGAATTTAAATTTATAACTTCAATATCATCATATTTTATAACTTCTTCACTAAAATTCAGCACAATTTTACAATCAGAATTTTCTATAATATCATATACTCTTTTTACTGGGAAAGTAGTATCTACTGGTATATATGCATGTCCTGCTTTAGCACAAGCTAAAAAAGAAATAATAATTTCTTTATTTTTATGTCCATATATAATAATAGGCTTCTTATTACTTTTTAACTTTTCTATAAAATAACAAGCTAAAGCATCTGATTTTTCTTTAAGCTCTTTATATGTTAATATATCTTCTTTATATATTTGAGCTATTCTATCCGTTTCAGCGTAGCTATCTATCTTTTCTAAAAAATCCATACTAAAAATCCTCCTTTAAAACTACCACTAATAGTTTACTTTTTTATATTATTTATGTCAACAGTAGAACATAATGTTTAAATAGTATATTTTATGAATAAAATTCTAATCTTTTACTCTTATAATACATAATCTTTCATTTATATTATGTTTCTCTGAATTGTATACAGACTCTAAATAATCTCTTTCATTCATACATAATATTTCGTTATAAGTTTTTAGTAATTTTTTAAAATAATTTATTTGGTAATCTAATTTAAACAAGGGCTCTGATAATTTTTTGTTAAATCTTATAGAAAAAGATTTTCTTTTTTTATTTACACATTCTTTTATATAGTCATAATAGTCTATTCCTGAATATATTAATTTTATGTTTTTAAAATTCAGTTTTAATATTTCTTTATAAATTGGATGTACCTTTTTAAAACTTTCTTCAGATATAGTATCTTCTTCATTAGATATGCTTTCTATTATTGATTCCATTTCTTTTAATAAATCATTAATTTTTTTTCTTAAACTTGATAACTGTAATAGTGTGTTTTTAACTTTTTCTGTATCCTGTATTTTTTCCTTTTGTAAAAATTCTAGTGCTTTGATAGATAATTCTATATCTTTATTTTCCTTACATAAATCCTCTTCATTTCTTAATGCTTTAAATATATTATTTTTTTTATTTATACAAAAAAATATTTCATAGTAGTAAGATAATCTAGCCAATGATTTTTGTATGTTCTTATCTTGTATAATATTATTGTTTTCATCTATATAAACTATACCTTTAACTTCTTCAATTAATAAATTTTTCTTATTAAACAATACTTCTCTATATTCTATTTCGTTATATTTTATGCCAACTGAAACTAATAAATATTCTCCTTTATGTGTATATGAATTAAGCTTTTCTTTTAAAGCTTCATCCACTTTAAAATATTTAAACATTTTAACACCTCAATAATTTTTAATTTAAACATTATTATAATTATATTAGATTTTTGAAATTTTATCATAAATTATGCATTAAAGCACTTCATGAAAAATAAATAAGCTCTTATATATTAACTAAGAGCTTATTCATTAACTAACTTTAAATTAAATTGCATAATAATCTATTTACTTTAAATTTTCTCATATATACTAAATTAACATTGTTGTTTAGTTAAACTATAAACTAAATCTCATAGTTCAATAGACTGAGGTATTTTTAATATAAATAATATATCCATAAAAAATAAATTAACACAACAAAGTAATAATAATATATTATAAATTTAATTTTAAACAACATTCATTATAATAATGTTAAAATATACGAATTTATTTATTACAAGATAATGCACCTAAAGCTATAGAATATAGTTTAGATTTTGCTGTATCTGATCTGGATACCAAAACTATAGGACATTTTGCTCCTACAACTATTCCTGCATTTTCTGCTTTAGCTAAATAACCCATAGATTTAGCAAGAAAATTTCCTGATTCCATACTTGGAACTAAAAGTATATCCACATCTCCTGCTACTTCACTCTTTATACCTTTATGTTCAGCTGCTTCTTTAGATATAGCATTGTCCAAAGCTAATGGTCCATCTATAATACAACCATTTAACTGCCCCCTTCTATTCATCTGAGCTAATGCTGCAGCATCTATTGTAGATTTCATATTAGGATTTACCACTTCTACTGCACATATTGGTGATACTTTAGGGGTTTGAATTCCTAAAGAATGTGCCACTTCTACTGCATTTTCTACAATAGCTATTTTTTCATTAAGTTCTGGATAAGGTACTATACCACCATCTGTTAAAAATAATAATTTATGATAAGTTGGCACATCATATATCATTATATGAGATAATAAATTTTTTCTTCTTAAATTTGCTTGTTTATTTAATACAGCCTTTAATAATTCTGCCGTTCCAAGCATTCCTTTCATTATAAAATCTGCTTTACTCATAGTTATTAATTCTACTGCCTTATCCGCAGCCTTTTTATCATTTTTTTCATCTATTATTTTTATATTGTCTATATCTAAACTTTCTTCCTTTGCTATAGCTTCTATTTTATCTATATCTCCCACTAAAATTGCATCTACAATTCCTAATTTTACTGCTTCAATTACAGAAATAAGAACTTCTCTATCTTGAGCCACTGCCACTGATAAAATTTTCTTTTCTTTATCTTTGGCTAAATTTATAAGATCTTTAAGTTTTTTTACCATAATAAACTCCTCCATTTCAATCCTCGTGTAATCCATTACAATAATTATTGTTCTTCTTTTAAAAAAAGTCAATATAATAATTAGATTGGTAAACGACTACTACCTCATTCCTTATATACTCTTAAATTACTCTATAGCCTAAAAATTTACTATTAATACCTTTTTCATAGTTAGTTCAGGAACGTTTCAAATTAGAACAATTCTATAAAACTTTTATTACTATTTAAAAAACTATTTTTAAATAGTGTTTTGATTATATAAATTTTATAATCTATAAAATAAATTTAAGGTTCAGATGAAGTTTTATTATAAAAAATTCCACTCTTCATCTAAACCTTAAAAACTTATTTATATGATATAAGCTATTCTTTGTAAATTAATGCATAGTTATCTCAATATATAATATTTTTTATTATAATAAGAATGTAATAACATGTACCTATTTAAAACATAACTATCTAATATATTATCTTTCCATCTATGTCTTTTATACTGTTACATCCTGTTAAAACCATAGCTGATTTTAATTCACTTTTTAAATTTTTAACATAGATTTTGACCCCTTCTCTTTCTCCCCCAAAGGAAGCTGTTACAAAGGGTCTTCCTATTAATACTGCATCTGCTCCTAAAGCTATCATTTTTAATATATCTATACCAGTTCTTACACCGCCATCTGCTAGTATAGTTACTTTTCCTTTAACCGCTTCTGCAATTTCAGGTAATACATCTGCTACCCCTGGAGTTTGATCTAAAACTCTACCACCATGATTTGATACTACAATGGCATCTACCCCTGCTTCTACAGCTAGCTTAGCATCCTCAACAGTCATTATTCCTTTTAATATAAAAGGTAATTTAGTACTTTTCACTATTTCTTTTATTTCTTCTACAGTTTTAGGACCCACTGGCTTCCCATGAAGAGCCAAAGTTATAAGTCCTGCTGCATCTATATCCATACCAACAGCATAAGCTCCTGCTTCTTCTGCTAATTTTATTTTGCTTATTATATTATCATTTTCCCAAGGTTTTATTATTGCGATGCCTTCTCCATTAAATTTTTTTAACTCATCTAAATTTGTAATTAAGAAAGAATCTACTGCAGTATCTCCTACCATTGGATATATGCCTGAATCTCTACATCCACCGATTACCCAAGATATGTACTCTTCTTCTGTAAACTTACCACCCATATTTAAAGTAGTTCCTGATACTGGAGCTGCAAAAACAGGCATGTCCATTTTCTCTCCAAATAATTCTACACTTATATCTGGATTCTTTGCATTATGGATTAACCTCATATTTAATTTATATGAATCTAATGCATCTATATTTATAGTAAACGCATCTCCTGTACCTTTACCGCCCATACCAGGTACTTCACCACTACAGGCTTTTCCATTACATACTTTGCACACTCTACAACTTCCATTTAAATTCTCACGCGCATTTTTTAATACATCTTTATAATTCATTTTATTCTCCCCCTTCTTAAAACACTGATAACTTAAAATTATTTAACTAACAAATTTATTATATAATATATAAAATTTAAAATACAGATTTTTCTTGGAATACAATAAGAACTGTGTAACATCTTGCTTTGTAATTAGAGATTCTCTGTTAATATCCAGAATTTTTACTATGAATATTATAAAAAGCTTTATTACCACTAAAAAATATCTGCATACATTTCAAAATGTATGCAGATATTTTTTACATTAACACATACCTGAAGAACCTTTCCCTAATTTAATACAATCACACTGCCCTAATTCTAAAAGTGATTCTATAGTTTTAATAACATCTTCATATAATTGTTCTGCCATAGCATAATTAAAACCTACCCTTAACACTATTCTTATTACTATTTCATCTTCAAACGGTACTGGTAAAGGATATGCAGGTATACTCCATCCATAAATTTTTATTTTATAAGCTAGCTTAGCTAAATCTAAACCCATATCTTTGGCTTCTTGTGTAAGCTTTAGTATAACAATAGGTATGCCTGGTGAATTTTGCACAACTTCAAAAATTTTATTTTCTAATACTTTTAAGGTATAAAATTTTTCCATAAGATAATGCTGAATATCAAAAAGATATTTTATAATTTCCTCGTATCCTTGCCTCCCCAACCTAGTTAAATTATAGTATTGAGCTATTATATTGCTACCATTTTTAGAAAAATTCAGGGAAAAATCATCTTGCTCCCCTCCAAGATAATCAACCTTAAATACCAACTCTTCATCTATATCTTCTCTATTTCTCCAAATCGCCCAACCTAAACCTGCATATACCATCCCATACTTATGACCGGAAATATTTATTGATTTAACCCATTTAAGTCTAAAATCCCAAGGTATCTTTTTTTGTTTATCACAAAATGGAGCTACAAAACCACCACTTGCAGCATCAACATGAATGGGTACTTTCCATTCATGATTACTGTTATAGTTATCTACTATATCATTTAACGCCTTAATATTATCATAATTTCCTGTAAATGTATCTCCTAAAATTCCTACTACACATATAGTTCTATCACTAATTTTCCTTGCTACTTCAACAAAATTTATTCTGTTGTCTAAACCCACAGGTATTATTATAGGTTTAACTTCAAAATACTTGGCCAATTTCTCCCAACACACTTGAACATTACTACCAAATATGATTTCAGGTTCCCCAATATCTCGTCCATTCCACCACTTTTTCCATTTAAATTTGTAATTCAATCCTGCCAATAAAGCAGCTTCTGTAGAACCTATCGTACTAGTACCTGTCGGTTTATCACACCTATCTGCATTATATAAATTAGCTAATATAGAAACACACCTTTTTTCTAACTCATTAGTTTCTGGATATATGAGCTTATCTATATAATTGATATCTAAATAATCTTTAAATACTTCTGTTCCTGTTGGTTCCATCCATGTAGTTACAAAAGTTGCTAAATTTAATTGTGGATTTGAATCATAATATCCTTCAGAATTTATGATTTGATAAGCCTCTTCTGCACTTATTTTTTTATCATTTATATTTC
>Ga0129306_1002223_pt1 | contig 18050 bp, 34 predicted proteins | sample P827metagenome_FD_94438 | JGI IMG/M metagenome (GOLD analysis project Ga0129306, IMG submission 94438) | Capybara group fecal microbial communities from Wisconsin, USA - P827 metagenome | ecosystem: Host-associated > Mammals > Digestive system > Large intestine > Fecal | place: USA: Wisconsin... | reverse complement strand
GCGGCGTCCACGCTGCTCTCGTAGCTGTCGTGCAGAAGCACGACGTCCCCGTCCTCCGCCTCGTCTACGATGCGCCGCGCGACCTTGTCCGCGTCCAGCACGCGCCAGTCCTCGGTGTCCAGCGACCAGTAGATCAGCGGGACGTCCACCTCGCGCAGCGTCTCGGCGCTGGCGAAGCCCCACGGCGGGCGCACCCAGTAGCCGCTGCCGCCCAGCGTCTGCGACAGCGCCGCCTCCGTGCGCGCCAGCTCCCGTACGCCCAGCGCGCCGCTGTTGTCCAGACGGCGGTGCGTGTAGGTGTGGTTGCCGATCTGGTGCCCCTCCTCCGCCATGCGGCGGACGAGGGCCTCCTGCCCCGCGATCTGCTCGCCGATGAGGAAGAAGGTCGCGTGCGCGCCCCGCTCGCGCAGGCCGTCCAGCAGGCGCTCCGTCGACGCGGCGTTCGGGCTGTCGTCGAAGGTCAGGGCGACGTACGCGCTCGGCTGCGGCGCGACGGCGGGACGCGCCGTCTCCCGCGCGCCGAGCAGCGCGAGCAGGGGCAGAAGCAGCAGGCACAGCCGGTGCGAATGTCTCATAAACTCACCTCATCCGCCATTCTATGCGCCGCGGCGCAAAAAAAGCCCGTTTCGATAGCGCTCCTGTGGCTATCGAAACGGGCTTTTCATTCAGTTGGCTCTATCGGCTCAGACGAGCTCGATCATCGCGGTCTCCGCAGCGTCGCCGCGGCGAACGCCGGTGCGGACGAGGCGGGTGTAGCCGCCGTTGCGCTCCGCGTAGCCGGGGGCGATCTCCTTGAAGACCTTCTTGACGACGTCTTCACGGGTGATGAACGCCATGGCCTGACGGTAGGCAGCCAGGTCGCCCTTCTTGCCGAGGGTGATCATCTTCTCGGCGAGGGGCTTGATCTCCTTGGCGCGGGTGACGGTGGTCTCCATCTTGCCCTTGTCCAGGAAATCGGTGACCTGCTGGCGGAGCATCGCCATACGCTGATCGGTAGTCTTGCCGAGCTTGCGAGTTCCGGGCATATCGTTTCCCTCCTTACGGAATCGAAATCATTATAAATCTTCCTCTTAGGCTCCCCGGAAAGGGGAGCTGACAGCGCGAAGCGCTGGCTGAGAGGTCTTAGTTGTTATCCTCGCTTGCGAGGGAGAGCCCCATCATAGCGAGCTTGTTGATGACCTCTTCGAGCGACTTGCGGCCAAGGTTGCGCACCTTCATCATGTCGTCCTCGGTCTTCGAGATCAGGTCGGCGACGGTGTTGATGTTCGCGCGCTTGAGGCAGTTGAAGCTGCGCACGGACAGGTCGAGCTCCTCGATGGTCAGCTCGAGGACCTTGTCGTGCTGCGCCTCCGCCTTCTCCACCACGGTGGAGCGCGTGCTCATCGTGTCGCTGAGATCGGTGAAGAGCGTAAAGTGGTCGCACAGGATCTTCGCACCGAGCGAGACCGCGTCGCGCGGGGTGATCGTACCGTCCGTCCAGACCTCGAGCGTCAGCTTGTCGAAGTCGGTCATGTTGCCGACACGGGTGTTTTCCACCGTGTAGTTGACCTTGTAGACGGGGGTGTAGATCGAATCCACCGGCAGCAGGCCGATGATCGTCTGCGCGGGCTTGTTGCGGTCGGCGGGAACGTAGCCGCGGCCGTGGCTGAGCGTGATCTCCATGTTCAGCGTCGCGCCCGCGTCCAGCGTGGCGATGTGCAGCTCGGGGTTGAGCACCTCCACCTCGCTGTCGCCCTTGATGTCGCCTGCGGTGACTTCACAGGGGCCGACCGCCTCGATGTAGACGGTCTTGACGCTGTCCGCGCCCTCGAGCTTGGTGATGAGGCTCTTGATGTTCAGCACGATCTCCGTCACGTCTTCCTTGACGCCGGGGATGGTGGAAAACTCATGCTGCACGCCTGCGATCTTGATCGTGGTAGCTGCCGTTCCGGGCAGGGACGAGAGCAGAATACGGCGCAGGGCGTTGCCCAGCGTGATGCCGTAGCCTCGCTCCAGAGGTTCCACTACAAACTTGCCGTAAGTGCCTTTTTCCGGATCTTCGATGCACTCGATCTGAGGCTTTTCAATTTCAATCAAAGCAGTTACCCTCCTTATTCAGTTTGTGACCATGCGGTCGGGACATATAGCAATGAGGGTTTACCGATTACTTCGAGTACAACTCGACGATCAGGTGCTCCTCGATCGGGAGGTCGATGTCCTCGCGCGCGGGCATACGGACGACCGTGCCCTTGAGAACGTTCTTTTCCTTCTCGAGCCACGTCGGAACGGTGAAGACGGGGGCGTCCTCGCCGGTGAGGCGCTTGAACATCGCGGAGGAACGGCTCTTCTCGCAGACCTCGATCACGTCGCCGACCTTGACCAGGTAGGACGGGATGTTGACGCGCTTGCCGTTGACCGTGAAGTGGCCGTGGCTGACCGCCTGACGCGCCTCGCGGCGGGTCATGGCGAAGCCCAGACGATACACAACGTTGTCGAGACGGCGCTCGATGGTGCTGAGCATGACCTCGCCGGTCTGGCCCTGCGCCTTGGACGCCTGCTCGTAGTACTCGCGGAACTGCTTTTCCAGCACGCCGTAGACGAACTTGACCTTCTGCTTCTCATTGAGCTGACGGGCATATTCGCTCTGCTTACGGCGCATCTGGCCCTTGGGGTTGCGGTTGCTCTCGGACTTGGTTTTACCGGTGTAGCCCATAGCCGCAGGAGAAATGCCCAGCGCTCTGCAGCGCTTCACGATGGGCTGAGTATTTTTAGCCATTGTTTACTTCCTCCTTCTTCTCAGACGCGGCGGCGCTTCGGGGGACGGCAGCCGTTGTGGGGGATCGGGGTGACGTCCTTGATCATCGTGACCTCGAGGCCGACGGCCTGAAGGGCGCGGATCGCGGCTTCACGGCCCTGGCCGGGGCCCTTGACAAAGACCTCGACGGTCTTGAGGCCATGCTCCATGGCGGCGGTGGCAGCCGTCTCGGCGGCGCTCTGCGCTGCGAACGGCGTGGACTTCTTGCTGCCGCGGAAGCCGAGGCCGCCGGAGGAAGCCCAGGAAAGGGCGTTGCCCTGAGAGTCGGTCACGGTGACCATGGTATTGTTGAAGGAAGAACGGATATGGACCTGGCCGCGTTCTACGTTCTTCTTTTCACGACGACGGCGGATAACCTTCTTGCCGCCGGACTTAGCGTTAGCCATTTTCTATTCTCCCTCCTTACTTCTTCTTGTTCGCAATGGTCTTCTTGGGGCCCTTGCGGGTGCGCGCGTTGGTCTTGCTGCGCTGGCCGCGGACGGGCAGGCCGCGGCGATGACGGGTGCCGCGATAGCAGCCGATCTCGCTCAGGCGCTTGATGTCCAGCGCGGTCTGACGGCGCAGGTCGCCCTCGACGATATAGCCGTGGTCGATGACCTCACGCAGCTTTGCTTCATCCGCGTCGGACAGATCCTTGACGCGGGTATCCGGGTTCACGCCCGCCTTCGCAAGAATGTCGCAGGCGCTCTTTCTGCCAATGCCGTAGATGTAAGTCAAACCGATTTCGATTCGCTTTTCCTTCGGCAGGTCAATACCGGCAATACGTGCCATTTAATTTACCTCCAATTCAGTCTCAACCCTGGCGCTGCTTGTGCTTCGGATTCTCGCAGATGACCATGACACGGCCTTTGCGGCGAATGATCTTGCACTTCTCGCACATGGGCTTCACGGACGGTCTTACTTTCATGTCTGAAACCTCCAATTACTTTGTTCGCCATGTGATCCGACCGCGGGTCAGGTCGTACGGGGACATCTCCACCGTGACCTTGTCACCGGGCAGGATCCTGATGAAATTCATTCTGAGCTTTCCGGAAATGTGGGCCAGAATCGTGTGCCCGTTTCCGATGTCTACCTGGAATGTGGTGTTGGGCAGGGACTCAACCACAGTACCCTCCACTTCGATCATGTCGGATTTTGCCAAGTGTTATCCCTCCTGGTCGGAATTCTCTGCACCGTTGTACGATGCGATTGATTTACGAAGTTCGCTGTTTGTGATTTTTTCGTTTTCTCTGATCTTGACGGCGACGCGGTCGCCCGTGTCGGAGACGAAGCGGACGTGCTTGCGCTTTTTCCGCTTCGGCGCCTCGACGCGGCGGCTTTTGCCGTCCGCGAGCAGCAGGTAATCCCCGTCCGTTTCCAGAACGTAGAAGAGCTTGCCCTGCTCGCGTCCGGCGGTCGCCTCGACCAAATGCGCTCTCGTGATTTCCATTGCGCACCTCATGGAGCGGGAACCGTCAGAAGTTCCGGTTCTCCGGCTGTGATGAGAAGCGTGTTTTCATAGTGCGCGGCGTACTTGCCGTCGGCCGTTTTGACCGTCCAGCCGTCCGACATCTGCCGGATCGCCGCCGTGCCGGCGTTGACCATGGGCTCCACCGCGATGGTCATGCCGCGCAGAAGCTTGGGGCCGTGTCCGGGGGCTCCGTAGTTCGGAATCTCGGGGCTCTCGTGCATCTGTCTGCCGACGCCGTGGCCGACATACTCCCGCACGACGGAGAAGCCGTTGCTCTCCACATACTCCTGCACCGCGTGACCGATGTCCGAGACGCGGTATCCCTCGCGGGCGAACTTGATGCCCTCGAAGAAGCTCTGCCTCGTGACGTCGATGAGCCGCTGCGCCTCTGCGGAAATGGCTCCGCAGGCGTAGGTCGCCGCACAGTCGCCGTGAACGCCGCCGATATACGCGCCCACGTCCACGCTGACGATGTCGCCCTCCTGCAGGACCCGGCTGCCCGGGATGCCGTGGATGATCTCGTCGTTGACGGAGACGCACACGCTGGCGGGGTAGCCGTTGTAGTTGAGGAACGACGGCTCGGCGCCCTGTGACTTGATGAACCGGTATACTGCTTTGTCGATCTCTCGGGTTGTTACGCCGGGCTTTACCATATCCCCTGCCAAAGCACGGGCAGCCGCGGTAATTTTTCCCGCCCTGCGCATCAATTCGATCTCTCGCGCTGACTTAAGCGTAATCATTCGATTACCCCTTCAGCAGCTTGAGGATCGCCGCGGAGGTGGCTTCGACGGAGCCTTGATCCTCCACCGGAACCAGAACGCCGCGGGACCTGTAGAAGTCCTTGAGCGGTTCCGTTTCCTTGTGATAGACCGCGAGACGCGATTTCACCGTCTCGGGGGCATCATCCTTGCGCGTGATCAGCTCGCTGCCGCATTCGTCGCAGACGCCCGCCTGCTTGGGCGGCACGGCGACGACGTGGTAGCTTGCGCCGCACTTGGGGCACACGCGGCGCCCGCTCATGCGCTCCATGATGGTCTCGTCCGAGATCTCCATGGAAACCACGCGGTCAAACACAATACCGTTCTTCTCCAGCGCCTCGGCCTGACCGATCGTGCGGGGCACACCGTCAAGGATGTAGCCCCCCGCACAGTCGGGTTCGGCAAGGCGGTCGCGGATGATGCCGATGATGATCTCATCGGACACCAGCGCACCGCTCTCCATGCAGGCCTTCGCCTGCTTGCCCAGCTCGCTGCCGCTGGCGACCGCCGCGCGCAGGATGTTGCCGGTGGAGATGGTAGGAATGCTCAGCTCCTTGGCGAGGATAGCAGCCTGTGTGCCCTTGCCTGCGCCGGGAGCGCCCAACAAAATCAGTTTCATCTCTTTTTCTCCTTATTCAAGGAAACCCTTGTACTGACGCATCAGCATCTGGTTCTCGAGCACCTGCACCGTTTCCAGTGCGACGCCGACCACGATGATGACGGACGTACCGCCGATGGCGAGCGCGTTGTTGTTGATCGCCTTGCCGACGATCAGGGGCGCGATCGCAACGATACCGAGATAGATAGCGCCAAACAGCGTGACCTTCGAGAGCACCTTCGCAATGAAGTCGCTGGTCGGCTTGCCGGGACGGAAGCCCGGAATGAAGCCGCCCTGACGCTTCAGGTTGTTGGAGATCTCAATGGGATTGAACTGGATGGTGGCATAGAAATAGCTGAAGCCAATGATCATCAGGAAGTACACGAACAGGTACAGCACGGACTTCGTGTCAATGGCATTCAGGAACGCCGCGCCGAAGCTGCCCTCGGCGGGCGCCGGCAGGAACGCCGCGATCGTCGCCGGCAGGGACGCGATGCTCTGCGCGAAGATGACCGGGAGAACGCCGGACATATTCACCTTCATCGGGAGGGTGGACGCCTGGCCGCCGTACATCTTGCGGCCGACCTGACGCTTGGCGTACTGGACCGGGATGCGGCGCTCGGCGGCGCTGACGTGCACGATCAGGACGATCAGCAGCAGCATACCGATGGCCAGCAGGACCATATACAGCACGGCGAGACCCGTGTTTTCACCGGTGAGGATGAAGCTGCGCGCCGCCGAGACCATCGTCGGCACGCGGGAGATGATGCCCGCAAACAGGATGATCGAGATACCGTTGCCGATACCGAACTCATTGACCTGCTCGCCGAGCCACATCACGAAGGAGGAGCCCGCCACGAACGACACGATGATGACCAGAGCCTGCCAGATGCCGGACTGCTCAAGGATGCCGTAGTTGCGCATCAGCATATAGTAGCCGAAGCCCTGGAGCAGGGCGATGGCGACCGTCGCATAGCGCGTGATGGAGGCGATCTTCTTCTTGCCGGCCTCGCCGCCGTCACGAGCCAGACGCTCGAGCGCGGGGATGGCGATGGTCAGCAGCTGGATGATGATGGAGCTGTTGATATACGGCTGGACGCCGAGGGCGAACACCGTCGCCTGCGCGAACGCGCCGCCGGACATCACGTTGTACAGGCCGAGCACCGTGGTGCTCATGCCGTCCAGATAGCTCTGGAGCAGCTCCGTGTTGACATAGGGAACGGGGATCGCATTGCCGAGGCGGAAAATGAGCAGGATCATGATCGTGAAGATGATCTTTTTCCGCAGCTCGGGGATGCCCCAGGCTTTGCGAATTGTCTGGACCACTTAGATCACCTCTGCCTTTCCGCCAGCCGCCTCAATAGCTTCCTTCGCGGACGCGGAAAACGCAGACGCCTGCACGGTGACTTTCTTGTTGACGGAGCCGTTGCCAAGCACCTTGAAGCCGTATTCGCACTTCGTCAGGATGCCCTTGGCAAGCAGAGCTTCTGCGTTGACAGTCTCGCCGTCCTCAAACTTGTTGAGCGCGTTCAGGTTGATGATCTCAAACGGCTTCGCGAAGATGTTGTTGAAGCCGCGCTTGGGGGTGGTGCGGGTCATGGGCATCTGGCCGCCTTCGAAGCCGATGCGCACGCCGCCGCCGCTGCGGGCCTTCTGACCCTTGTGACCGCGACCGCCGGTCTTGCCGTTGCCGCTGCCATTGCCGCGGCCCTTGCGATAGGCCTCTCTGGTGGAACCGGCAGCAGGAGACAGTTCATGAAGTTTCATTTCGGCATCTCCTCCTTACTTTACTTCGGTAACCTTGAGCAGATAGCCGATCTGGGCGATCTTGCCGCGGGTCTGATCGTTGTCGGGCTGAACGGTGCAATCACCGATCTTGCGCAGCCCGAGGGAGTTGGCAGTGGCAATGTGCTTGTCGTGTCTGCCGTTCAGGCTCTTGACGAGCTCAACATTCAATTTAGCCATCTTTGAGCCTCCTTAACCTTTGATCTCTTCCACGCTCTTGCCGCGGGTCTGGGCGACCTGCTGGGCGTTGCGCATGGAGCGGAGACCCTCGAACGCCGCACCGACGACGTTGTTGGGGTTGTTGGAGCGCAGGCACTTGGTACGGATGTCCTTGATGCCCGCAGCCTCGACGACCGCACGAACGGCGCCGCCGGCGATAACGCCGGTACCGGGAGCGGCGGGCTTGAGCAGCACGCGGCCCGCGCCGAACTCACCGATCGTCTCGTGAGGAATGGTGGTTCCCTCAAGCGTGACGTTGATCATGTTCTTCTTCGCAGCCTCGAGGCCCTTGCGGATCGCCTCGGGAACTTCGGAAGCCTTGCCAAGGCCGTAGCCGACCTTGCCCTTGCCGTCGCCGACGACCATCAGCGCGGAGAACTTCGCCACGCGGCCGCCCTTAACAGTCTTGGAAACGCGGTTGAGGAAAACGAGTTTTTCCATGTATTCGCTTTGTTCTCTTTCAAATCTGGGCATTTCTTTTTCCTCCTCCCTTAGAATTCCAGACCGCCCTCACGGGCGCCCTCGGCCAGCTCGGCAACGCGGCCGTGATACAGGTAACCGCCGCGGTCGAACACGACCGTGTCGATGCCCTTGGCCTTCGCACGCTCGGCGATCAGCTTGCCGACCGCGCGCGCGGCGGTCTTGTTGCCGCCGTTGCCCTCGATCTCCTTGTCGAGCGAGGAAGCCGCAACCAGCGTGTTGCCGGCGACGTCGTCGATGATCTGGGCGTAGATGTTCTTCTCACTGCGGAATACGTTCAGGCGGGGTCTTTCGGGGGTGCCGGAGACCTTGGAACGGACTCTCTTATGACGCTTCAGACGCTGCGCCTTCGTATCGGGTCTTTTAATCATTTCGGCACACCTCCTTTTTTCTTCACCCCGGCCTTCCCGCCCTTCCGGCGGATGACCTCTTCCGTGTCCTGATTCCCCTTGCCCTTGTACGGCTCGGGCGGGCGCTTCTCGCGCAGCTCGGCAGCAAACTGGCCGACCTTCTGCTTGTCGCAGCCGGACACGACGATGTGGTTGGGGTTGGGAACCTCGGTCATGACGTCCTCGGTGTCCTCGATCTCGACGGGATGAGAATAGCCGATGGTCAGGACGAGCTTCTTGCCCTCCTTGGCGGCACGGTAACCGACGCCGTTGATATCGAGTTCTTTCTTGTAGCCCTCGGTCACGCCGACGACCATGTTGTGCAGCAGAGCGCGGGTCAGGCCGTGCAGCGCGCGGTTCTCCTTCTCGTCGTTCGGACGAGTGACGTGGAGCTCGGCGCCTTCCTGCTTGATGGTCATGGCGGGGCTGAGCTTCTGGGTCAGGGTACCCTTCGGCCCCTTGACGGTGACAAGGTTGCCATCAGCGATGCTGATTTCCACACCGGCGGGGATGGCAACGGGCATTCTACCAATACGACTCATTGTTCTTAAGCCCTCCTTACCACACGAACGCCAGGACTTCGCCGCCGACGTGGTTCGCACGAGCGGCCTTGTCAGTCATGACGCCCTTGGACGTAGAAACGATGGCGACGCCCAGGCCGCGGAGCACGCGGGGAAGCTCGTCCGCGCCGACGTAGACGCGAAGGCCCGGCTTGGAAACGCGGCGAAGACCGGTGATGACCTTGTCCTTGCCGTTGTACTTGAGCGTGATGTGGATCATGCCCTGCACGCCGTCGTCCTCGACCTGAAAGCTCTTGATATAGCCCTCGTCCAGCAGGATCTGAGCAATGCTCTTCTTCATGTTGGAGGCGGGAACATCAACGGTCTCATGTCTTGCATTGTTTGCGTTGCGGATGCGGGTGAGCATATCCGCAATGGGGTCTGTGATATGCATTTCGTAGTTCCTCCTAGTTTAGAGTTACGGGCCGGTTTCCGGTCCCGTTTCGGCCGCGAGGTATCTCCTATAATTTGGTAATTATAGGAGACCTTTCGCAGTCCACGCCCCATATCAAAGGCGTTTTCAAAAAATCAGCGCTGGGGTTTTATCGTCTTACTGAAGGATTTTGTTCGCAGACGAAGTATGCGGACAAAAGGCTCAGAAAGAAGCCTTGCGGACGCCGGGGATCTCGCCCTTGTAGGCGAGCTCGCGGAAGCAGATACGGCAGACGCCGTAGTCACGCAGATAGGCGTGGGGACGGCCGCACAGCTTGCAGCGGTTGTAGCGGCGGCTGGAGAACTTGGCAGGACGCGCCTGCTTGATCTTCATAGAAGTCTTTGCCATGGTTCTTCCTCCTTAACGCTCGAACGGCGCGCCGACCAGGGTCAGCAGCTCGCGAGCCTCTTCATCGGTCTGGGCCGTGGTGCAGATGACGATATCCATGCCGCGGATCTTGTCGACCTTGTCGTACTCGATCTCGGGGAAGATCAGCTGCTCCTTGATACCGAGCGCATAGTTGCCGCGGCCGTCGAAGGCGTTGGCGTTGATGCCGCGGAAGTCGCGGACACGGGGAAGCGCCACGTTGAAGAGACGATCCAGGAACTCCCACATCTTGTCGCCGCGAAGCGTGACCTTCGCGCCGATGGGCATACCCTCGCGGATCTTGAAGTTCGCAACGGACTTCTTCGCCTTGGTGATGACGGCCTTCTGGCCGGTGATGGTGCTCAGGTCGCGCACGACGGCGTCGAGGACCTTCGCATTGTCGCGGGCCTCGCCGCAGCCGACGTTGACGACGACCTTCTCGATGCGGGGCACCTGCATGGTGGACTTATAGCCGAACTTCTTGAAAAGAGCCGGCGCAATGTCCGCCTTGTACTGTTCCTTTAATCTGGCCATTGCAGCTTACTCCTTTCTTACAGCGCTGCTCCGCAGTGCTTGCACACGCGGATCTTCTTGTCGCCGTCGATCTTGTGGGCGACGCGGGTGCCCTTCTTGCACTTCGGGCAGACGACCTGCACCTTGGACGCATAGAGGGCCGCCTCGCGCTTCACGATGCCGCCGGTCTCGCCCTGACGACGGGGCTTGACGTGGCAGGTCACCATGTTGACGCCTTCGACAACAACCTTATCCTCGGAGGGAACAGTGCCGAGCACCGTGCCCTGCTTGCCTTTGTCCTTGCCGGACAGGACGACGACGGTGTCGCCCTTCTTGACGTTCATAGCCATTCCTCAGACCCTCCTTAAACAACTTCCGGAGCGAGGGACAGGATCTTCATGTAATCCTTGTCGCGCAGCTCGCGGGCGACGGGCCCAAAGATACGGGTGCCGCGGGGGTTCTTGTCCTCCTTGATGAGGACGGCGGCGTTCTCGTCGAAGCGGACATAGGTGCCGTCGGCACGACGGACGCCCTTGGCGCTGCGCACGATGACCGCGCGGACGACCTCGCCCTTCTTGACCTGGCCGCCGGGGGTGGACTTGCGGACGGACGCCACGATGACGTCGCCGATGTTGCCGTACTTGCGGCTGGAGCCACCCAGAACGCGGATGCACTTGATTTCCTTGGCGCCGGTGTTGTCAGCGACCTTCAGGAAAGTTTCCTGCTGAATCATTGTTCCGGTACCTCCTTACTTCGCCTTCTCGACGATCTCGACCACGCGCCAGCGCTTGTCCTTGGACAGGGGGCGGGTCTCCATCACCTTGACGGTATCGCCGATACCGCACTCGTTGTTCTCATCATGAGCCTTGAGCTTGTAGGTGCGGCCGACGATCTTCTTATACAGCGGATGCGCAACGCGGTCGGCGATCGCGACGACGACGGTCTTGTCCATCTTGTCGGAGACGACCTTGCCCACGCGCACCTTACGGGAGGATGTTCTAATCTCTTCCATGTTACTTCTCCTCCTTCTCACGGATAACGGTCTTCACTCGGGCGATGTCACGCTTGGTCTCGGCCAGCTTCTTGGGGTTGTCGAGCTGGTTGGTGGCGTGCTGCATACGCAGGAGGAAAAGATCCTTCTTGAGAGAATCGAGCTTGGTGTTGAGCTCGGCAACGCTCATGGAACGAACTTCACTTGCCTTCATTCTCATTCACCTGCTTTCTCGGATTCGAGGTCCTCGCGCTTGACGATTTTGGTGCGGATGGGCAGCTTGTGGCTGGCCAGACGCAGCGCCTCGCGCGCGGTCTCCTCGGGAACGCCGGCGATCTCAAACATGACACGGCCGGGCTTGACAACTGCGACCCAGTACTCCGGGGAGCCCTTACCGGAACCCATACGGGTCTCGGCCGGCTTCTGAGTGACGGGTTTATCGGGGAAGATCTTGATCCAGACCTGACCGCCGCGCTTGGTGTAGCGCGTCATGGCGATACGGGCGGCCTCGATCTGGTTGCTGGTGATCCACGCGGGATCCAGCGCGACGAGGCCGAACTCACCGTAGGTAACGGTGTTGCCTCTCATCGCCTTGCCGGTGAGGCGGCCGCGCTGCTGACGGCGGTATTTGACTCTCTTGGGGAGCAGCATTACTGCGCGCCTCCTTCCTTGTTCTCGGTGCGGGGACGGAAGCCGCCCTGGGGACGGTTGCCGCCGTTGTTGGTGCGGTTGAAGCCGCCGTTGCCCTGCGGGCGGTTGCCGTCGCGGCGGAAGCCGCCGTTGCGGTTGTCGCCATCGCGGCGCGGACGACGGTCGCCGTCGCGGCGGGGACGACGCTCGCGGCGCTCCTCGTAGGGCTTGGTGGTGTCCAGCGTGCGCGGGGTGGTGCGCAGCGTCTGGGTGAGGACCTCGCCCTTGTAGATCCAAACCTTGATGCCGATGCGGCCGTAGGTGGTGGCAGCCTCGGCGAAGCCGTACTCGATGTCGGCGCGGATGGTCTGCAGGGGGATGGTGCCCTCGTGATAGTGCTCAACGCCCGCGATCTCGCGGCCGCCGAGACGGCCCGACGCGCTGCACTTGATGCCCTTGGCGCCGGCGCGCATGGCGCGGCCCATGGAGTTCTTCATGGCGCGGCGGTGGGAAATACGCTTCTCGATCTGCTGGGCGATGTTCTCAGCGACGAGCTGGGCGTTCATGTCGGGGTTGCGGACCTCGACGATGTTGAGCTTGACGTTCTTGCCGACGAGCTTCGCCACGTCGGCGCGGAGCGCCTCGACCTCGGAGCCGTCCTTGCCGATGACCATGCCCGGACGGGCGCAGTGCACGAACAGGGTAACGACGTCGTTGGAACGCTCGATCTCGATCTTGGGCACGCCGGCGCTGTAGAGGCGCTTCTTGACGTACTTGCGGATCTTGTTGTCCTCGACGATCAGGTCGCCGACTTTTTCATCTCTGGCATACCAGCGGGAGTCCCAGTCTTTGATGACGCCGACGCGCATGCCATGGGGATTCACTTTCTGACCCATTGAACTGTCTCCTCCCTCTTATTCTTTCTCCGCGACGGCGATCGTCACGTGAGAAGTGCGCTTGTTGATGCGATAGCCTCTGCCCTTGGAGGCGGGTCTCATTCTCTTGAGGATGGGACCGGCGGTGGCGAACACCTCGGAGACGTACAGCTTGTCGTGATCCATGCTGAAGTTGTTCTCAGCGTTGGCGACGGCGCTCTTGAGCAGCTTGATGAGCGGCTCGGAGGCGGACTTCGGGGTGTTCATCAGGATCGCCATGGCGGTATCGACATCGCGGTCGCGGATCAGGTCGCAGACGATCTGCACCTTGCGGGGGGAGATGCGAATGTATCTCGCATAAGCTTTAGCTTCCATTGTTCAGCAACCTCCCTTACTTGGTCTTCGCGTGGCCGCGGAATGTGCGGGTGGGCGCGAACTCGCCAAGCTTGTGGCCGACCATATCCTCCTGGATGTAGACGGGCACGTGCTTGCGGCCGTCATGGACGGCGATCGTGTGGCCGACGAAGGAGGGGAAGATCGTAGAGCTGCGGCTCCAGGTCTTGAGGACCTTCTTCTCGCCGGTCTTGTTCATCTCTTCGACTCGCTTGATCAGCTCAGGGGCAACAAACGGGCCTTTCTTAATGCTTCTGCTCATGTTTCATTGCCTCCTTTACTTCTCATTGCGACGCTTGACAATGAACTTGTTCGTCGGGTTCTTCTTGCTGCGGGTCTTGTAACCCATCGCCGGCTTGCCCCACGGGGTGACAGGGCCGGGACGACCGACGGGGCTCTTGCCCTCGCCGCCGCCGTGCGGGTGGTCGCAGGGGTTCATGACGCTGCCGCGGACGGTCGGACGCCAACCCATGTGGCGCTTGCGGCCGGCCTTGCCGATCTGAACGTTCTCATGGTCGATGTTGCCGACCTGGCCGATGCAGGCGCGGCAGTTGGTGCGCACGATGCGGACCTCGCCGGACGGCATACGGATCTGGGCGTCGCCGTTCTCCTTGGCCATCAGCTGAGCGCTGACGCCGGCGGCGCGGACGAGCTGAGCGCCCTTGCCGGGGTTCATCTCGATGTTGTGGATCACGGTACCGACGGGGATGTTGGCGATGGGCAGGCAGTTGCCCGGCTTGATGTCGGCGTTCGGGCCGGAGACGACCTTGTCGCCCGCCTTCAGACCGACGGGAGCCAGGATGTAGCTCTTCTCGCCGTCCTCGTACTGGATGAGCGCGATGAACGCGCTGCGGTTCGGGTCGTACTCGAGACGGAGCACCGTCGCGAACATATCGACCTTATCGCGCTTGAAGTCGATGATGCGGTACTTCTGCTTGTTGCCGCCGCCGTGATGACGGACGGTGATGCGGCCGTAGCTGTTGCGGCCGGCGTTCTTCTTGAGCGGCTCGACGAGGGAGCGCTCGGGTTTCGCCTGCTTATCGACGCCCTCAAAGGCGGACACGGTCATGTGACGGCGCGAGGGGGTCGTGGGCTTAAAAGTCTTGATAGCCATTCTCTTTCCTCCTTACACCATGCCCTCGAAGAGCTCGATGCTCTTCGAGTCGTCCGTGAGCTGGACATAAGCCTTCTTCCAGCTGCGGGTCGTACCGGGGCGGGCGGCGCCCATGCGCTTGGCCTTGCCGCGGACGTTGAGCGTGTTGACGTCCTTGACCTTGACGCCGAAGGCGGTCTCAACCGCGTTCTTGATCTCGACCTTGCCCGCGGTCTTGGCGACTTCGAAGACGTACTTCTTGTTCGCCACGTCCGCCATGGAACGCTCGGTGATGATCGGGCGGATGATGATGTCGTATACGTTAGCCATTACGCGAACACCTCCTCGATGACCGCGAGCGCATCCTTGTCGAGGACGAGGTACTTGGCGTTGACCAGGTCGTAAACGTTGATGAGCTTCGCGGGGGCCGTCACGACGCCGGGCAGGTTGCGGGCGCTCTTGACGACGTTGGCGTTGACCTCGGGCGTCACGACGACGGCCTTGCCGTCGGCCTTGACCGCGTCGAGGAACCGGCGGAAGGTCTTGGTCTTGATCTCGTTCATCTCGATCTTGTCAACGACGATCAGCTCGCCGTCGGCGACCTTGCTGGAGAGAACGGACTTGAGCGCGAGGCGCTTGACCTTCTTGTTCAGCACATAGCTGTAGGAGCGGGGCTTCGGGGCAAACACGATGCCGCCGTGCGTCCACTGCGGGGCGCGGGTGCTGCCCTGACGGGCGCGGCCGGTGCCCTTCTGGCGCCAGGGCTTTCTGCCGCCGCCGGAAACCTCCGCACGGGTCAGAGCGCTCTGGGTACCCTGACGGCAGTTCGCCAGGTGATTCTTGACGACCTCGTGGACAACGCTCATGTTCGGCTCGATGCCGAAGATCGCGTCGTTCAGCTCGATCTCGCCGACCTTGCTGCCGGTCATGCTGACAACATTAATCGTAGACATTTCTCAGGCACTCCTTTCCTTATCTTGTTCTGGCGGAAGCCTTCTGCGGGTTGCGTCCGGAGGCCTTCTGCGGGTTGACGCTGATGCCGGCGGCCGCCTGCTTGACCTTGTGGACCTTGACGGTGGTCTTGATGGTGACGAGACCGTTCTTCGGGCCGGGGACAGCACCGCGGACAACGAGCATATTCAGCTCGGGATCGACCTTGACGACCTCAAGGTTCTGGATGGTGACGGTCTCCACACCGTACTGACCGGCGCCGATCTTGCCCTTGAAGATGCGGCTGGGGTCGGTGGTGGAGCCCATGGAGCCCGCGTGACGGGCAACCGGGCCGCCGCCGTGGGTCTCGGGACCGCGATGCGCGCCCCAGCGCTTGATGACGCCGGAGTAGCCGTGGCCCTTGCTGGTGCCGGTGACGTCGACGAAGTCGCCGGTCTTGAACATGTCAGCCTTGACGATGGCGCCGAGCTCCAGCTCCGCGGCGTTGTCAAGGTTGAACTCGCGCAGGTACTTCTTGGGGCCGACGCCTGCTTTCTTCAGGTGGCCCATCTCACCCTTGGTGAGCTTGCGCTCGGGAACGTCCTCGTAACCGAGCTGAACGGCCTCATAGCCGTCCTTTTCGGCAGTCTTCTTCTGGGTCACGACACACGGGCCCGCCTCGATGACGGTGACCGGGATCATGTGGCCGTTTTCGTCGAAGATCTGAGACATGCCGACTTTCTTGCCGATGATCGCTTTCATTATGATCCTCCATATAGGTTATTGGTCGGCTTAGTTGCGCGGTAACGGCGCGCATTGCTCTGCCGACTTGACCTCCGCCTGTCTCACGCAAGTCAACAGGCGATGGCTGAGCAACTGGGGTACGTTACAGCTTGATCTCGATCTCCACGCCGGCGGGCATCTCGAGACCCATCAGGGCTTCGACCGTCTTGGGAGTGGAATTGGTGATGTCAATCAGGCGCTTGTGCGTGCGACGCTCGAACTGCTCGCGGCTGTCCTTATACTTATGGACGGCGCGCAGGATCGTGACGATCTCACGCTTGGTGGGCAGGGGGATCGGGCCGGAAACGGTGGCGCCGGTGCGCTTGGCCGCCTCGACGATCTTCTCTGCGCTCTGGTCGATGACCTGATGGTCATAGGCCTTGAGACGGATGCGGATCATTTCTTTTGCCATTTGTCTGTTCCTCCAAATTTGTACGGTGTTTTCGTCCGTACGGTGAGCTGCATCTCTATACGCTTAGCCGTGCGTATCATTCCGGCTCATAGAAAAACCGGCGCACATAGTACGGCCGGTTCCATGGCACGGCGATCTACGCCGCGTAACGGATGTGAAATCTCAGCCGCCCGATTTTCGGACATACTCCCCGAAAGTTACCTCGCTTGCGCGAGCAATCTCCCGGTTCATCGCATTGCCGCATCGTCGGGCATGGCACGCCCTTGACGCGGACTTGCCTATAATACAAGATTGTTTGCCCGCTGTCAAGAGAAATTTTCCGTTTTTCATAAAGTTTTTTTCTGAATTTTGTGAAAGTCGCTATACAGTATTTTTGATACTATATCTTGTGTCCCTCACGTCCCGAACACCATACGCACCGCAAACGCGGAGAGCACAAACATCACGCCGTCGGCGAACAGCGCCGCCGGGATGGTGTGGCGCGTGCGCGTGACGCCCGCCGCGCCGCAGTAGACGGCGGCGGTGTAGAAGGTCGTCTCGCTGGAGCCGAGCATCACCGCCGCCACGCGGCCGACGTAGCTGTCCGCGCCGCAGCGCTCCATCAGCTCGCTGCCCACCGCCAGCGCGCCCGTGCCGGAGATCGGGCGGATCAGCAGCAGCGGCGCGGTCTCCGGCGGGATGCCCAGCGCGGCAAGCAGCGGCGCGAGCAGCGCGGCGAGGCAGTCCATCGCGCCGGACGCGCGGAACATATACACCGCCGTCAGCAGCGCGACGAGCGAGGGCAGCACCCGCAGCAGCACGCCCAGCCCCTCCTCCGCGCCCTTCGTCAGCGCGGCGTAGACGTCCACCCGCCGCGCCGCGCCGTAGGCGCCGACGAAGCAGAGCAGCAGCGGGATCGCCAGATCGGACACGCTCACGGCCGTTCCCTCCACACCCGCGCGAGCAGGCGCGCCATCCCCGCGCCCGCGGCGACGGCGACGCCCGACGCCAGCCACACGGCGGGCAGGATATCGAACGGCTCCGCCGCGCCCAGCGCGGCGCGCACGCCGGCGACGGTCGTCGGGAAGAGCTGGATCGACGCGGTGTTCAGCACGACGAAGAGGCACAGGTCGTCGGACGCCGTGCCGTTGCCGCCGCGCGCCATGAGCCGTGCGGCGCGGATGCCCAGCGGGGTGGCGGCGTTGCCGAGGCCCAGCATATTGGCCGAGAGGTTCGCGGACACCGCCGCAAGCGTCTCGGGATCGCGCGACGCGCGGGGCATGAGCCGCCGCAGCAGCGGTCGAAACGCGCGCGCGAGCAGCCCGGACAGGCCGCTGCGCTCCATGACCTCCATCACGCCCGTCCACAGGCACATGACGCCCGCCATCGTGACGCACAGCTCCACCGCGCTTCGCGCGCCGTCGAGCGCCGCGCCGCCCAGCGCGCCGAGGTTTCCTGTTGCTGCTCCGAACAGCAGCGACAGGGATACCATTCCTGTCCAAAGCCAAGTCATTGCCATTTCCTTGCGCCCTCCTCCTATTATAATGTGTACTGAACAAATCCGAAGCCCTTGAAAAGCAAAGCGTTCAAGGGCGCACGGATTTGTTCAAGTGCAAGGC
>Ga0129306_1002221_pt1 | contig 18063 bp, 14 predicted proteins | sample P827metagenome_FD_94438 | JGI IMG/M metagenome (GOLD analysis project Ga0129306, IMG submission 94438) | Capybara group fecal microbial communities from Wisconsin, USA - P827 metagenome | ecosystem: Host-associated > Mammals > Digestive system > Large intestine > Fecal | place: USA: Wisconsin... | reverse complement strand
TTTTGTAGACAAAAAGATGCCCTCCTAAAAGCAACTCACGAATTTGTTTTTTTCGTGTGTCTACTTTTAGGAGAGCATATCAAAATTCCGCAGCGCTGTTTTTTCATCTTCAATGACACACCTGCCTGGCAGTGCGTTCCGGCACGCCGTGGCTAAATCGTCGGCAGGGTGTGGCTATTTCTCCGTGCAAGTGTGGATATCGGAGCGAAATCTACACGATTCGCTTTTTAATCGGAAAACTGTATTGTTCCCATTATGCAGAATGAAAACCTGGCGTTAGATGCCGGCACAAATTGATGCCGGAGAACTGACGCCGTTTCGAAACATATGCATTTGCAGCGAATGGTCAACGGAGGGCTCGGGAAGGAGCAGGCGTCAGCTGGCCAAGGATGGCACGCAGGTTAGCAAGGCTTGTCAGGACTCCCATGAAGCCGTTTGGATGGATGAAAAGAAATTCCGGAAAGCGTTCTTTCAGCTGCGGATTCAGGCTGTATCTGTTTGTAAAGCGCTCTGTCCGGCTCTGCGGCAGCATAGAAATGCTCCATGTTCCCTGGGCGTTGGGTGCGGATATGACGGCTTTGAAACGAGCGCTTTTGTGCCACAGGTCGGTGTCTTCGACGAGGATTTTGCGCCAGGGAGCTTTCGCCTCCGCTGTCAGCTGCACATAGTCCTGTCCAATACGGTATGCATTCTCGAAGCATTCGCGCACGCATTTTTCGCCGCGCAGTTCTACTGCTACGGCGTTCATATACGCTTTAACAAGGGTGATGACGGGATCCAGTGTGCGGAAAAAGGCTTCATTCTGTTTTTGGGGGTCATTCAGATCGGCGCTGTTGCCGGCTGTCACGATTTCGGATAGGGTCAGTTCTTCTCCACCTGGGGCTCTTTCAACGCCGTTGTCAGCATAGTCGGCCGGCATGACGAGTTTTTGGTCGATGGCGCTGAAAAATCGCTTTTGTTCTGCGGGCAGTGCCGGCAGATACTGCCCGGCCAGTTCGGGGCCTAATCGCGCCCAGAGCTGGCCGGCGGCGCAATGCGGGGTTCTCGGGATGTCTTTTTCGCGGGCGTAGTATTCGGTTCGTTCGGGAGCGTTTTCCTGATGATGGTCGAAGCAGCGCTCGCCGTCATATTTTCCGCCGACATCTACATACAGGGCATGTTCATCGTCGGGCAGTCTGCGGGTGCGTATGACGGGGGCGCGGCAGCCGGCGATGCGCAAAAGGGCGCAGGCGAGGATTTCGTCAAAGTGGAATCGTCCGTCGTGGATGTAGATGCCGCTGACGCCGCGAAGCTGATCTATAAAGCGGGGCATGGCTGTCTCCTTTTCTTTTGAGTGGATTTCGGGGAGCTTGCTTTTGTTTTCTCTGCATCGTTTCTGACCGGCAGGAGCGCATCGCACAGTCCGGGATCACGCATGCCGGCGGCCGGTTCGCGTGCTCCTGCCGCTGTTCCGCTTTCTGTCCGGGGCTTTGATGTCTGCGTTGCAGATAACAGCGGAATAAGACGAACAGATGACTTTTTGGGGATTCCCCTCCCCTAAGTCCGGCGGACCGTTAAGGGCAGCCGGAACTTAGGGAGGCTTATTAGAAGCATATTAGATATGCTTCTAATATTAGAGAGGGCACCCTTTCCGCACCCGTTTTCGTTGAGTTTTTGTGACTCTCTTTTGCTTCCGCACCCCGATATGTTGAGTTTTTGTGACTGAAAAAATTTCAGCACCCCGTTTTGTTGAGTTTTTGTGACTGCGTTTTTTTTCCGCACCCGTTTTCGTTGAGTTTTTGTGACTGAAAAATTTCAGCACCCTTTTTTGTTGATTTTTTGTGACTGAAAATAACATCTGCTGTATTATTTCAGGATTTTTCAGGGATTTTTTGCATCTGAAAATTGGATGTGTAAATTTCAGCACCCTTTTTTGTTGATTTTTTGTGACTGAGTGCGAAGATCAAACAAAAAAATTCAAAAAACGAAATTAAAGCACATTAAAGATCTTTTTATCTTCTCTGGAGCGTTGAGTTTTTGTGACTATTCTTCGCTTTCGGGAGGGGGCAGGCTCCTTTTTTGGTGTTTGCGGATCTCGATGTCGCCGGCGTTGTTGATCGTGATCTCTGTATTGTAGTATTTGGCAAATGCTTCCTGAAGCAGGCCGATGTAGCGATCTTGCGTTTCCTTGTTTTTTGCGCGCGCCGGGAGCGCGAGTCGCCGTGGCGAGAACGGGAGCGGCAGCGTGACGGCGGGGGTTTTTGTGTGCAGCTCCCGGGCTTTTGCCTCGTCGGCGTCGGTCTGCATGATGATGTCTTCGATGATGCTAAATGCCGACATGCACAGCGCGCAGGCGGTGTTGATGTTCTTTTCGCCGGAGAGGAAAAAATCGAAGAGGTTCCATGGAATGACCTGGAAAGAGAATTTCTTTTTGTGCAGGTTCAGCGGGAACCAGTATTTTCCGCTCGGCAGGCCGATGAAGCGCCAGATATCTGCGGCCGGTTTGTCATTTTTCTGCTCGCGTGCTGATACGAGCTGTTTCTCTTCGGCTGTGATCTCGATGACGTTTTCGTCATACTGGGGGTCCTGAGCGCTGTCTTCTTCCAGGGGGCGTGTCGAGAATCTGAAGAGGGAGCCGCCTTCCAGAATGGCGCGCTTGCCAGTGCGCTTTTCGTAATAGGCGTATGCGCGCGTTGCGAATTTGAGCAGAGCAGCAGCGATCTTGGCTCTGTTTTCGGTCCCCGGCCGTCCTTTTGTTTCTCTGTGCATGAGTTCAAGGATCGTGTTGGGGGCAATCTGGAACTCTTCGCCCTGGTCCGATTTGTAAAACCGTCCCGTTTTCAGGGTGAGCTCTTCTCCGGCAGCCTGTTTGGCCATGGCGCTGCGCGAGGCTTTCAGCACGGTGAAGTAGGCGACGATCTCAAGATTCTCTGGCTGCGAAAAGATGAACTGCCGGTATTCATCGTCCTGATTGCTCAGGACAGTGTCTTTTTCCTGCGCGCTCAGGCCTTTCAGGAGCACTGCGTTTTCTGGGTCGCGGGCGCGGTCGGCGTGGGTGCGCGTCAGCTGGCGGCGCACGCTCTGGGACGAGGTCGCCAGTTCGCGCGGTAGCACGAAGAAATCGTGTTCCAGTCGGGTGATCTCTTCCTGCTCTTTCTGGAACGTCTTTTTCAGGTATTCCAGAAATGTTTTCCGGCTGCGGCCGCCGCGCAGAACGGTGAGTTTGAAGCGCTTGTCGTAGCGCGTGAGGAGGCGCGGAAGGCGGGCGATGAAGGCGCGCATGTAATGCCGTCTCTGCGCTGTGCTCAATTTTGACGCGCTGAGCTGTGCAAGAAGGTTTTCGTTCAAGCTGCTGGAGATGTCTTCAACTGCGAGCAGGTCGCCGAAATCAACCTTCGGCTGCTCGCGTTCCATGTATTGAACGACGTCGGGATGATCGATCAGGAACTGGTCTTTGTCGAGCTTCTTGTAGATCGTCATTTCCGAGTTCTGGATGCGCAGGTCGGTGAGGTCTGTCACTTTGGGCGCCGAGCCCGGCGTGCTCAGATTTTCAGTGATGACGATATTGCAAAATGTGTACCGCTCCAGAGGAGCGATAAGCGTGCTGCGGCTGCCGTCGTCGGACGACGCAGGATCGCTGAAGCTCTCCGTGGGGCGGATCGTTTGCGTGTTGATGAAGCCGGCGGCTTTGTAGATGGCGGTTGTTTCTTTGCGCTCTGTCATGCCTGATTCGCCTTTCTTCTTGTCTTCTTTTCTGTAGACAGGCGGGGCAAGGCACCCTGACTGCTCTGCATGCGCTCTTCCTCAGCGGCGTATACGGCTTTTGTCTCGTCTTTGCGGGGCTGGTCCTTGTTTTCGGGATCGATCAGGCTCGGCCTGTCGATCTGCGACAGAAGCGCGGCGCGCACGCTCCATCTGATCGGCACGCTGGCGGCCTGATCGGCATCGCCGCTGCGGTACTTTAAAAGACGCATGTTGAGCCGGTTTGTGTCACGGTCGATGGTCAGGTACAGGATCATCTCCGCGGCCTGCTCGATGTCGGCGGCTTCGCGCAAAAGCTCTGAATACGCGCCGTAAAATTCGGCCGCATACTTGTTGCCGCTGGCTTTGGCGCCTTCGCGGTTCATCTGCGCAGCCAAAAAGACGATCGCGCCCTGCCGCGCTTCGCTGATGAGGTCGGCCATGACGGCCTGGATCTCCTTATAGGCGGCGCCGCTGCGGACGGGGACATTGTCGTTGTGCAGCCGCTGCGCGTAATCCACAAAAAACAGCACTTTGTCGTCGTACTTTTTGCGGAAATAAGCGATCATGCCTTTGACGGTTGGGCTCTGATCGGCGCGCCAGGCTTTCAAAAACTCCTCTGCTCGGGCGGCATCTGCGCAGCTTTGGGCGTAGGCGCTCCTGGCTTCGTCGAACGATTCGATGTCGAGCACAGTCAGCCGGTTGGACAAGGCAATAGCGGCGTCATTGATACGCCCGTCATGGGGCTGAAGGCCGCGCAGAAGGGTGTCGTCGATCTCTTCCTGCATCTGCAGCCGTTCGCCATGGATGAAGCGGTCAACTTCGTCGAGGCTGATCGCATCGAGCGGAATTCCGTTTTCCCGCTTTGCTCCTTCGGTATAGTACAGATACGCCGCAAGCAGGCGCTTGGAGATGGCGGCTTTCGATTCTTCGAGGCTCAGGAACACGGCGTGATAATCGGGCTTTGTCGCCAGCGCGTGGGCACAGAGCGACGTGGCAAAAAGAGTTTTGCCGCCGCCGGTGCGGGCTGAAAAAACGGTGATGCCCCTAAATTTGAGTGCTTCCGGCGCAAAGGCGCCGCGCTTGTAAAAGTGCAGACCGAGATTGAGGCCGCGTCCGGCTTTCTGATCAAGGCGTTTGATCTCGTTCAGGTCAAAAGAGAGAACGTGATCGAGGATGCCCGCCAAATTGGGCGCTCCCCCGTCTCCCCCATTCGCGCCTTGGGCGGCAGGAACATCAGGCTCGGCCGCATCGATTGGCGGATTGAGATTGGGATCGCTGTAAAACTCGTCGAGAAAACCCCGATTGGGGGGCTCGAAGGCTGGATTGTCCGGCATGATACTTTTATCCTTTCGTGCAACGGTCAAAATGAGCGACAGCAGCTTTTAAAGCGGCGGCAGCGGCAGCCTTGGCGGCCTCCGTCCCATAGAGCGCGGCGTAATCATTCCAGTCTGAGACTTTGCCGATCGTGCCGCGCATGTAAGCGTCTCGCAGTGCTGCTTTATCAAACGGCGGCGGCGCGAGAAAAACGCGTCTGGCGTCAAGCGACTGGATCTTGCGTGCGTAAATGCGGCCGGTGTTTTGCTTCTCTCGTTTCGTTCGTTCATCGATCTCCGCGGCCGTGAGAAAGTCATCGTCCATTGCCACGATGATTTTCAGCCGTTTGTTCGGAGAACCTTTGAGGATCGCCTGCGCCGTCTTTGCGAGGTTGCCGGCGTTGGCGCACGTGCCGCAGAACAGGCCGGAAGCATGGGCAAATGTCCAGGCTGTTGCGTACCCCTCGGCGAGCGCGATCAGACTGCCTGGCGGGGGCATATTGGCCGAGCGGTTCACCTTTGTTGGCGAGACCCAAAATACGGCTCCTGCTTCACCTATGCGCGCCCCCGGCGCAAAGCGCTTTGCTGCCGGCGTGATCGACTGTGTAGTGACAAGCTGTCCCGTAATGGGATGGAAATACGGGATCAGCAGAGCCCCCTGTGCGCTGAGCCGCACGTAGGGCGCAGCACCGACGAATTTCTTATGAAGATAATCGATGCCGCTTCCCGCTTTCAGGGGTGTGATCTCTCTCGCGTCGCGATACTCGAGCCAGGCGTGATACCGCGCGAGTTTTTCTGCTTCTTTGGCTTTCGCTTCCCGTTCGAGCTGCGCCAGCTCCTGTGCGCGCAGTTCCGCCTTAGTAAAACGCGGAACTGTTCTGGCAGCGTCTTCGCGTTGTTTCAACGCGTCGTTCAGCTTCCATTTGAGATTTTCACCCTTAAAATCAACGATGATGCCTGTCTGAGGCGCTGAAAAATAGAGGTGCGCAATCGCGCTGGAAGTCCCCCTTTTGGCCTCAGCTTCACGAAGGCGGCACTGAATGCCGCCTCGAGCATCGTCATGCCAGCCAGATGCGATGATGAACCCTTTTTCGGAGATGAAGCGCTCGAACAGATCTTGCACGTGTTCTTTTGATATTCCTGAATCGGAGCTTAACATGAATTTTCATCTCCTTGGCGTTCGGATTGCATACGAAAACAGCGTTCAAAGGTCACACATAGGGCTGCTGTTCAATAGAAAATAATCGGAGTGCATAATATCTAATATTAATACGTCTATTATGAAAATGTCTGATGCGAATATGTCTGAAAAACATTTGTCTTAATTTATGAGTTGTAAGGATTAGACATCTGCTCAGTCGTAAATCAACGCTGTTTTCAGACGTCTAGATTTTTGACACATGGTTATCAGATATTACTATATAAAATGTCTGTTACTGTAATGTCTAATTGTTTAATCTTTATGAATTAGACGTCTAAATTTATCGATTTACAGGCTGATGCAAGAGACGCTCAAAAATTCACAGTGAAAAATAGTAAAGCGAAAGCATAGGTAAAATTTACAGATGTCTAATATAAATACATCTGTTTATGGAACGTTTATAATTATTTACATCAGATATTAGATGTCTGATTTTAGAATAAAAGTCTTATATCCTGTCCCTGCCGCACGACGACGCGGCGTTCGATCAAGCTGTTTTCTTCGAGGGCCTTCATCATTTCGATCCTCGTTCGCTGCGTATACTCAGGCGGCGGAAACAGCGCAGAGATATTGACATGCTCGATGAAATGCCTGTCGTTGCCGTAAAATTCGCAGATGAGCAGAGCGGCTGCGGAGCGGAACGTTGGCGACAGCCCCGGATGACGGAGCAAATACTTGATCCTGCCCAGGGTCCGTTGCGGCTCGGGCAAATCGCGGAAATCCGTGCGGGCTGACAGATCATCCGGCATTACAGGCAGCACGGGTGACATATCTTTGATCTCTGGCTTTACTTCCTGGGGTTTTCCTTTTTTTGCCTGCGTTTTTTCTTTGAGCTTGTCCTTCAGCGAAAGTGCCATGATCATTTTCCTTTCTTGATTGCCTTGAAAAAGTCGGCAAACGCTTTTTTCTCGTCTTCTTTTAAGCCGCGGTCAAAGCTCAGGTGACTGTCGACATTGCTTTGCACGCGCAGCAGCATAGGCCAGCGGAACAGCGGCTGGATCTCCTCTTTTACTAGTTCAATGTATCCTGTTTGAGAAACGCCGATGCGGCTGGGAGAAACGCACAGGTACATGACCCTTTTCCCCTCGGGGATGAGCATCGATACGGTGTCAAGGCCGAAGATCGCGTGTTTTTCTGGCTTGAACGGCACCACGACGACATCGCTGTATTCGATGACGTTGCGCACGACGCTGCTTTGTGTCGTCGGCGGCGTGTCGATGATGGCGTAATCATATTCTCGCAGTTTTTTCTCCTGCGGCGTGCGGTCGGGTGAGGGCAGAAGCTCAATGCCGTAAAGTGATTCGTCATTGTCACCAGTCAGGTTGTCGATCATGTTTTGCTGTCCGCAGACATCGGCTGCGATGACTTGCGCCTTTCTCTCACGGGACGCAAGTTCGGCCAGGATCGTTGCTGTGGTTGTCTTGCCTACTCCGCCTTTGTTGTTGATCACGCTGATGATCATGTATATCACCCCTGGAGTGAGTTGTATAAGCCATGAAAAGAAATCAATAAACAGACATCTAAAATAAGAACATCTAAGATAGTAACATCTGTCTTCCGTATGTTGATTAATTAGATGTTACCATATCAGAGCTTATAATGGAAGCTCACTCGAATGCAAAATATCCAGTCAATAAACATCTAATAAAAAGACTCACACAATAGAATGTCTAATTATTGAATATACAAATAACAGATGTCTGTTAAATGAATCCAAAGTATCGAGACAAAGGTCTCTCAAAAATAGAGATCTAATAGCACAATGTCTGCTTAACAGACATTTAATAAATATACGTCTATATAACAGATGTCTTATTTTAGAACGTCTCGTGCGGCGTTCCGTTCACGAACGTTGCGGCGCTGGTAATACTCCATCAGAATCCCGATCGTTCTGTGCCCCGTCTGCGTCATGATCTCGTCGGGTGTTTTCCCCTGCCGCACAGCGGTTGTCACAAAGCCGCTTCGCAGTGAATGCGCAGAGAGGTCGAGCTGGATGCCTGCTAAAGAGGCCGCGCGTTTGACTGCACGCAGGACGACCTGATCGGTCAGCCGCGTCTGCTGAACGTGTCCGCCGCGACGGATGCGCCGGAAGATCGGCCCTTCGGTGACAGCTGCCAATTCGAGCCAGCGGCGAAGGAGCAGGGGAGGGGAGTAACGCGGATCGGTCTCAGCAAAAACGGCTTTTTCCATGCCGCGTCCCTCCTGATCAGTCTTGCTCTTGCGCACCTGGATGACGCAGCACTCAGTGCCGTCTTCAACTTCCCACGAAAGGTCTTCAACGTTGAGCGCGACGAGCTCGCTGCGGCGAAAACCTCCGGCAAAGCCGACAGCGAGCAGGGCAGCATCGCGCACATCACGGGCAGTGCTTCCTGCTTCAAGTGCGAGCAGCATTCTTTTTACGATGTCTGCCGTGGCTGCGGGCTTTTTGTGCGGAGCTGTGCCGAACTCGCGACGAAATCCTTTGGCGGTCTTTTGCACAGCGATGTTTTTCGTTGGCGACTCAAGACCTGCAGTTCGGTGTGCGACTGATATAGCGGCCATCGCCTGATTTACGGTCGCAAAGCCTTTGCCCTCATCCGCCAGGAAGGAGATGAATGCGGCTACCGTTTCAGGCGCGGCAGGCAGAGGGCACAGTCCGTTATCATCACACCAGGCAGAAAAACGGCGAAGCTGACCGCGATAGGCACGCCGCGTGGCGTCAGCAGTCGAAGCTTCAAGCAGCCGGTGTAGCGTCGCTCGGTATTTCTCGGGGACTGCAGTGCGCTCTTCCCGATTATTTTTAACAGAGATCATGCTCGTCATCGCAAGACCTCCTTTTACACGCGCTCATCTGTTTTGATGAAAATTTTTTGATTTCGGCTCCTGCTTTTTTCCGGGTAGAGGTAGGCGATCTTGCCGGATTCGATCAAGTCTTTTATGACTGACCGCAGCGTGTCAGTCAATTTTTTATACCCAAGCGCCGATGCAACTTCGTTGGCTGACATATTGCCTTTTTCGGACAGTACCTTGATTACAAGTTTGCCTAATTCGTCTCTGCGTCGGCGCGTACCGGCTCTTGTGGCTGTTTTCGCCTTTGCAGCTTTCATAAAAAGGGGATGGGCCGGCAGTGTTGTGAGGAAATAACTGCGTTCTTCGTCGGTTTCGAAGACTGGCAGCGCAGAACCGTTTTTCTTCATAGAGCTCACGATCAGCGGGACGCCCGTATTCCGTCCTTCAACGATGCCAAGTTCTTTCAGAAAATCTCCGATCCTGCGGTTTCGGTATCGCCGTGAAACGAGGATGCGCTTTTGGAGATCGTCGTCTGTGATGGAACGGTCGGGACCAGGAAGGCTCAGTATCTCCATCTTTTCCGGGGTAACCGTGACCGTAATCGGTTCGCGGATCTGGTATGACTTGTGATAGACAGCATTGCACAAAGCTTCTTCAACAGCCTGATAGGGCCAGTTGAACGCGCGCACGGCCAGTTCGTCATCGGGCACTTTTGTCACATATTCTTTGATAATATAATTTTTGATGTATGACAATGTGTCACGAAGCTGCCGATCAAGCGGCCCGGTGAAAATCTTTTCTGTCATGCCGACGCCGGTCGGATCCGGCTTATCGACGACTTCAATCTGAGCGAGCGGAAAATAGCGTTCGGGACGCTCGTTAAAGAACATCAGCCCAACGTTGAGCGGTTTTTTGTATTCAGAAGGCCCTCTGACAAGCTGCATATCGGTCGCCACCTCTTCAACAGAGCGTGTCAGGGCATTTTCATAGAGATCGCTGGCAGCTGTGCGAAGATAATCTGCCATCAGTGCGGGCCTGAGATCTGCCACGTCAGCGTGATAGTTGATCCTGTCGTCAAAGGGAACGTCCCGTGCCATTGAGATCAGTTCCTGCTCTTCACGTGCGTTTGCTTTCAGCGTCCTTGATCCTTTGCGGATGTAGTACGACTTGCTGCTTTTTTCTCCGCCTTTCTGAGTATAGATCTTTTCAGGGCACTTATACGGCCGGTCTTCGCCACCGGGGATCCATAAGACCAGGATTTCTTTGTCACTGATTGTGTAAGGCTCGATAATGGGAATGCAGCGCGGCTCGATAAAATTGCATTTATTCAAAAGGTCGTTCTGGATCGTATCGATGGAATCTGGATCAAGTCCCTTGACAGGCAGCCTGGGCCGGCCGTTTTCTTCTTCGACTCCGATGAGGACATAGCCGCCGCCCATATTGTCAAAATCGTTCGCAAAGGCAGTGATCGTGTGGATGATCGGTTCAGGGTTCCATTCGGATTTGTACTCGATCCTCGTTCTCTCGACTTTCCTTTGCCGAATGAGATCATCAATGTTGATAGGTAAGGCCATGCGAGGCTTCCTCCTTTTAAGTGCCGGAAAAAACTTGCCCTTTAACTTTCCCCGAATTGTATCAAAGGGAAAGTTAAAGGGCAAGTGGAGCAGCTCGCAGAGGATCGGATTTGTACAGTATAATATAAATATACAAGACATCTAATTATCAGGCGTTTATTAACTAGACATTTAATATGCAGACGATTGATTTTTACATGTCTGTGAAAGGAACTCATCGCAGCAAGAGCAGACGCTGAGCTCTAACGAAAGGCTTCTATGGTCATATCAAAATTCAAAGATAATACCGTCTTAAGGCTAAAATCAAGACAGACTTACAAAAAAGAACGCCAGTTATGCCCGCATTTTTCGGGGAAATAACTGGCGTTCTTTTTCTTGTCGGATTAAATCAGTGATCCCATTATTTCATTGTGGAAAAGCACACAGTCAAGTCGAAAGCCGAAAACGGTATTTTATACGCCATTTTTAAACTCATATTGACATATCAACGGCGCGAAGATAGAATGGATTCACGAAAGGAGCGGTGAGACTTATGAGAGATTCGGTTGTTCGGCTGTCCGAAGTCGAAATCTGCAACTTCAAGAACGTCAGGCACGGCAAGATCGTCTTTTCCAACCGGCGGAAGGAGTTTCGCGCCAACGTGCTTGGCTTGTATGGTCAAAACGGTTCAGGCAAAACGGCGCTGATCGAAGCTCTTGATCTTCTTAAAACGCTGTTGCAAGGCAAAAGTGTTGGAATGGAAACAGTCAATTACATCAATGTAGATGCTGACTTTGCGACGCTGAAATACGGCTTTCACGTTCACACGCCGCTTGGCGATTACGAGGCGCAGTACGAGTTTTCGCTGCGGAAAGCAAGAGGCACTTCGTTTCATAACATCGACACGCCCGACAATCCTGATGAAGGACTGCAGAAAGCAGAGATATTCGATGAATGCCTCAGTTACTCCTTTACGGGCGAAGGTGTCTCAGCTCGAAAAAGCATTCTTATTGACACGCATACCGACGAAGTATTTCTGCCCGCGGCAAAATACTCTCTGCTGATCGGCGGCGGCAAGCAGGAAGAGACTGACCTGCTCGTCGCGAAGAAACTGGCCGCGGCCACTTCCTGTTCCTTCGTTTTCTCGAAGGAGCTTCTGGAGACAGTGCGCGGCAAAAAGTCCCAGCATGGAGCAGACGATGAATTTATGCGCCATTTAACGCTCCTTGAAAATCTTGCTGTCTACGGCAACCGGGAACTCTTCGTCATCAAGACGCGGGAATCGGGGCTGATCAGCCTGCATAGCCTGCCGCTGATCTTGAAGTATGAAGGAGAACGCAGCAGCGCGTTCGGCACGCTGTACATGACGCTTCACAAGCCTTTTGACATTCCTAAAGAATCCGCTTCACTCGTCAAGGATATCATTTCGGGCATGAACGTCGTTCTGCAGCAGATCGTTCCGGGACTGACGATTGGCATGATTGAGTTTGGCGAGCATCTGACGCAGCAGGGAACGCTCGCTGTCAGTGTACAGATGGTCTCGCACAAAAACGGCAAGGACATTCCCCTCGAATACGAATCCGAGGGGATTAAGAAGATCATTTCAATCTTGCAGCTTTTGATCGTCGTCTATAACGAACCGTCGATCACTGTTGCCGTGGACGAGCTGGATTCAGGTATCTTTGAGTATCTGCTGGGCGAGGTCCTGCGTATCATTTCTGAAAAGGGCAAAGGACAGCTCATCTTCACGTCGCACAACCTGCGCCCTCTGGAAACGCTTGATCGCGGCTTCATTGCCTTTACGACGACGAACCCGGACAACCGTTATATCCGTATGACAAACATCAAGGACAGCAACAATCTCCGCGATTTTTACTACCGCGATATCATGCTGGGCGAGCAGAACGAAGAAGTCTATAAGCCCACGAACAACGCGGAGATCGCGCTGGCTTTCAGAGAGGCGATGGAGTAAATGGCGCGCAGGAAGATCGTTTTCGTTATTGTCGAGGGGCCTTCGGAGGAAACGGCACTCGGCGTCATCCTCAGCAGACTCTTTGACAAGGATAACGTCTTTTTGAAGATCACCTACGGCGATATTACGAGTGAGGCGGACGTGACGCCGGGCAACTGTAAATTCCGCTCACAGAGCCACACGTGCACGGGGAAATAGCCACACCCCGCCGACAAAATAGCCACGGCGTGCCGCGCTAAACTGCCCAATAAAGAAATCTCCCTATAATGACACCGCACGCGTAACAAGCGTGACATCATTGAAGGGGGAAATCCCAATGGTAGATTACAGGGAAATACTCAGGCTGAGCAGCGACACGACGTTAAGCCAACGCAGCATAAGTATATTGGTACGTTGCTCACACCACACCGTTAAGGCTGTCCAAACGGCAGCCAAGCTGGCTGGAATATCGTGGCCGCTTGACGATATGATGACGAATCTTGTGCTTCGAGCGAAGCTGTTTCCCCAAACAGCAAAACAGACTGTGAAATATGCTCTTCCGGCGTTTGAGGAAATTCACAGGGAACTGAGCAAGCCCGGCGTGACGCTCTCGCTTCTATGGAATGAGTACTGCCGCGACTGTACGGAACATGACGAAGTACCTTACATGTATTCACAGTTCTGTGAGAAGTACAGGCAGTGGGCTCGTGCGACAAAAGCAACCATGCGCATACAGCACAAACCAGGGGATGCTATGGAAGTCGACTGGGCCGGCAATACGCTTGAGATTCATGATCCGGTAAATGGAGAAATATCAAAAGCTTATCTCTTTGTCGCAGTACTGCCATGCAGCTGCTATACCTACGTTGAGTTATGCGGAAATATGAAGCTGGAAAACTGGCTCATGTGTCACGTCCATGCCTACAGTTACTTTGGCGGCACGACGCGGCTGCTCATACCGGATAATCTGAAAACCGGCGTAATAAGCAACACTCGCTATGAAACCGTACTGAATCGCAGCTATCAGGAAATGGCATCGTATTACGACACGGCCATTGTTCCGGCACGAGTGGAACATCCACGCGACAAATCTCATGTCGAGGGAACAGTTAAAGTTGCGTCAACATGGATACTGGCGGCGCTTCGCAGCCGTCGTTTCTTTTCCGTTGAAGAGGCAAACGAGGCCGTTGCCGAAAAGCTGGAAGAACTGAATGAACGTCCCTTCAAGAATCGCCCCGGCAGCCGTAGAAGGGCATTTCTTGAGGAAGAGCAGGAGTATCTGCGTCCGCTTCCGACGAAACCATACGAACCTGCAATATGGTCCCCCGATTTGCTGGTCGGATACGATTACCTTGTATCGGACGGCATAAACAAATACTCCGTTCCCTTCGACCTCATCGGTCACAAAGTCAATCTTCGCATAACTCGTGACACGTTGCAGGTTTTCTATAAAGGCTCTCTTACTGCAATTCACCAGCGCCTTCTAGTTCCGCAGTACCATCCAGTTGTGAAACCGGAACATATGCCCCCGGAGCACCGGCAGTATCTCCACTACAACGCAGAAGACTTTTCACGATGGGCCGATTCAGTAGGACACAACACAGGCAAAGTCGTACACATGTTCCTGACAGGCGGAAGAGAGCCGGAGCAGGGTTTTAAGGCATGTACAAGCATGACGAAGATGGCCGCCAAGTACGGAGAAAAACGCCTTGAAGAAGCGTGTTCTCGACTCTTACTGCTCAGTACACCGCCATCCATACGCACGCTCAGGACGATACTGCAAAACAACGAATGCCGTACAGCCTTTTCACAGTCGGCCAATGCCGACATTACAGAGGGCAACTCTGAAGACCTTCCGTCAATGCCAGAACACGGCATAATCCGCGGTGCGAAGTACTTCAGAAAAGGCGGTGCTTCCAAATGAGCGGCGAAACCTCAACAACGAGCGCAATCCTCAGAGAGCTCCATTTGAGTGCCATGGCGCGTGAATTTGAACGCCAATTGGAAGACAAAACATGCACAAAAATGGGCTTTGAAGATCGTTTGATGATGATTGTCCTTGCCGAGAAACAATTACGTCAACAGAACAAATACAACAGACTTGTCAGAACCGCACGCTTCGCTGTGCCCGAGGCCGTCATGGAGGATATTGAATACCACAAAGACAGACACTTGGACAAAGAAGAACTTCAACGTTATGCAACATGCAGATACATCGACGACGGCAGACATATCATACTGACAGGCGCTGCCGGCAGCGGTAAGACTTATGTCGCGTGCGCTCTTGGCAACGCAGCGTGCCGACAATTCCGGTCCGTGCGATACATAAGACTGCCAGAACTGTTGGAAGAACTTGAAATTGCTCATGCCAGCGGAAATTTCAAGAAGACTGTTGCCGCGTACAAAAAAGTTGATCTGTTGATCCTTGACGAGTGGCTCCTGCAACGTCTGAAAGGGAAAGAAGCTTTTGACCTTCTCGAAATCATAGAAGCAAGAAGTGTACGGGGGTCGGTCGTATTCTGTACACAGTACGAGACAGACGACTGGTACGAACGCATCACTCAGTCAGGAAAGGATGGAAGCACTATATCCGATGCTATCATGGACCGGATCGTTCACAACGCTTACACCGTCATGATAGACGGCGAAATATCGATGAGAGAGCGTCACGGTCTGAAAAGACAGTAGGCAACGAGCGTTTTAACTTTAGGAGGGGCTTTTCTACCCCTCCTTCCTCAAAGTGGGCAATTCGTTCGGCGACCCGTGGCTAAATCGTCGGCAGGGTGTGGCTAAATTCCCGTGCACGTGTGGCTGTTGGGACGGAATTTACAAGCAACATCGTTGGGAAACTTGGCGATATCGTGAAAAACTATGCCGCAAAATACTTCAAGCCAGCAGATTTCAAACAGGTTATTCACCTGATTGACATGGACGGTGCTTTCATTCCTGATGATTCAGTTTTAGAAGACAAAACTGCCGTAAAGCCGTTTTACACGCCAACAGAAATACGTACAGCGAATACAGCTGCGATCGTCAGACGTAACCGCCAAAAGGCGGCCAACATTAGAAGGATCAGCACCTTGAATAAAGTCTGGAATACGATTCCTTACTGCGCCTATTATATGTCGTGTAATCTCGATCACGCGCTTTACGACAAGGTAAACAGCACCGACGATGACAAAGAAAAGGACGCCAACGCATTTGTACGCCGCTATAAAGATCATCTCGACGAGTTTTTAGCGTACATCTCCGACTCAGACTTTGCCTGCACCGGTGATTTCAGGGAATCATGGAAGTTTATCCAGCAGGAAAGACACTCATTAGAGCGCCACACGAACTTTGGCCTTTGCTTCAGGGAAATTCGGGAAGAACGGAAAAACGCAAAGTTGGCGAAACGCTGATAAATTACCATCGCGTTCTGTTCTATCCAACAGAAACAATATGCATAGGATAATTGCAGCGGGCAAGCAAAAAAAATGATGCGGCGTCAAGCGCCGCATCGATCATATGAACATTCAGCTCTGGAAAGAGCAGCTATTCAGCCAGGATCACGTTTGGAGCGTTTTCGGCCGCTTTGCGCAGCTCGTCGGTGAAGCCGGAGCGGCTGAACAGAATGTATAATTCGTCACGAGTGTCTCGCTTCCAAGGCACGGCTTGAGCTTTTTGCCGCAGGCTGTAAAGGACCTCGACACCTTTGGGCTGCGAAGAGTATTTGCACTCTCCGAACAGCATGTTTCTGCCCATCGAATCGTAGCCGCAGATATCGATCTCCACGTCGTGCGCTCCCCACCAGCGGCCGATCCTGTCTAAATCATACTTTGAACACAGATCCCAAAGAGTTTCACGGCAGACGTCCTCATACACGAAGGCGCAATGATTGACGATAAAACGTTCTTGAAGTCGTTTGAAGACGAAATCAGAACGCCCCGTTTCAAGCATATCCCTGTATGGATAGACGAACAAAAACCAGAACTTGATGAAATTATCCTTAATTTGGTACAGACCTCGCTTGCTTTTCGTCGGATTTTCCTCGGTAATAGGGACTTCTCGCTGTACGAGATCCAGTTCTTCAAGCGTTTTCAGATACGGCGTCAGCGATGTCTGAACGATACCGAGCGAGGAAGAGATGCTGCTCAGCTTGCGGTTGCCGACGGCGATGCTTTTCAAAATGGAGAAATAGCTGCCGATCTCGGAGACTTCCTTTGTGAGTAGAAATTCTGGCTCATTATACAGAAAAGATCCCGGATCGAGGATCTTGCTGCGGATCTGCTCAAACAAAGTCCCATCCTCATCGAGCGATTCGGCGTATCTCGGGACCCCGCCGGTCACGGCATAGCGCTGGATCAGGTCATCCCGACTAAGGCTGGGTGCGAACTCATGATAATACTCGAACGGTATCTGACGGAGATGCAGCTGTGAAGTTCTGCGCCCATAGAGCGGACTGTCATAGTTAAGCGTCTGCGACTTCATCATGCGAATCAGAGAACCGCAGATGATCAGCATAATGTTTTTGTCCTTCAGTTTCATATCCCATTCGCGCATGAGGATCGAAGGAAAAGCCTTGTTGGCAAGGCCAAGATACTGAAATTCGTCGATTGCGAGGACGAGCCGCTCATCCTGTGAAGCGAGTTCGGCGACGACATCGAACAGGTGAGCCCAGTTGTCGAAAGTGGCGTTTTTCAGCAAAGCGTTGCCTGAAAAATCGGCGATGCAGTTCTGAAAGGCATGCCTGTTCAGCTTTTCGTTTTCTTCCGTCGCGAGAAAGTAAATGGCTCTCTTGCCCTTGCAAAATTCTGTGATGAGCCTCGTTTTTCCTAGGCGTCTGCGCCCATAGATGACGGTGAAGGCAGAAGTCCTGCCTGCAAACTGCTGTTCAAGCGAAGCCATTTCGCGTACGCGGTCGATGAGCATCGTCATGCCTCCAAATTAACATTATAATAACAACAGCTATTATAATTCAAAATATAATAAATGCAAGTTCTTAGTAGCATTTTGAATCATGAAACCGGTTAACAGCGTCAATGCAGGGTCATAATCCAAACTTCGTAATAGAAAAAGCGGCCCCGAATTTCGGAGCCGCTTTTTTGGTCTCTTTTACAGCTTGATCTTTCCCTGCACGAACTGGTCGATGAGGGTGCGCACGACGGAATTGGCGGAGTATTGAGCGCCCGGGTTGGCGGCGTTCAGGCGCTCGACGGCGGCATACAGCTTGCGCTTGGTGTCTTCCGGCAGGCGGACCAGAAGCTGCGCAGTGCCGGCGGCGTACTGGTTAGGCACAGGCCGCCCCGCTTTCGCCGCCGAGCTCGATCTGCGACACGCGGCTGACCAGGTCGCCGTAGCCCTGCACCGCCTGGGCGATGAACGACACCACCTGATCCGACCAGCCGAAGCAGTACCACGTTTTGCCGTCGGAGGGGGGCGTCATCGCGCTGCCGTAGGGCGAAACGTCGACGACGAACGCGCGCGCGTTCTTGTTCACCTTGTAGCGGTAGTCGCGCAGCCGCTTGTAGAACGGCGACCCCGCGTTCTGCTGCTCGTCGGTGACGATGATGA
>Ga0129306_1002220_pt1 | contig 18065 bp, 13 predicted proteins | sample P827metagenome_FD_94438 | JGI IMG/M metagenome (GOLD analysis project Ga0129306, IMG submission 94438) | Capybara group fecal microbial communities from Wisconsin, USA - P827 metagenome | ecosystem: Host-associated > Mammals > Digestive system > Large intestine > Fecal | place: USA: Wisconsin... | reverse complement strand
ATTTCAAGTACTCCCGCATCCGCATCCGCTGCTGCACCTGCGCACAGTACAGCCACCGGCTTCATGTCGCTTATGCCGCTACCGCCTGCAGACATATCCAGAGATGCCGCATCGTCGCCCGTATTATATACGATCGCTATCTTCTCATCGCCCCATGTCTTGGTTATGACCGCTATATGCCCGGCCGTCAGTTCATCCACTATATCTATCCGGCCGCGTGCTATCTCCGGATATGCATTCCTGATCGCAAGCGCTCTCTTATAATAGGAAAGTATTGAATCAGGATCCGCCTCCTGGTCGGCCACGGAAGCAAATCTCTGCTCGATATCCTTATCGGCACCCTGAGGATCTGCGCAGACACCGCCGGACACATCCGCAGCACCCGTATACACACTTCCGTCCCAGTCCATGTGCAGACGCTTGTTCTCATCAGCCTTCCCACGGGACTTCATGCCGATCTCCTCACCATAGTATATGAACGGAGATCCGCTCATCGACAGCAGGAGCCCCGCCGTCATCTTCATATCCACGGGATCACTCTTAAGCGCATTCGCCACACGCCCCATATCATGGTTCGTGATAAAAGGAGCATCTATATAATCCGGATTGGCGGCCCCAAAGGTTTCCTGATAGTCCACGCACGCCTGTACGAACTTCTCAGCGGTTAAGTTACCGCGTCCGGTTCTGATCAGCTTACCCTCGGCATCTGCCGCATCAAAGTTAAAGAAGCTCGGAGTTCCGCTCGCATAGTAATCCGCAATGGTCTTCTCCGACGCCCATACCTCGGACACCATATAGAAATCGGGATCCAGACTGCGGCAATACTCGTAGTAGTCATGAAGGAACTCTATATTATAGGAAGAAACCTCATCATCATAATGCATTGCAGCATCCATTCTGAATCCGTCGCACCCCATATCGATCCAATATGCCGCCACCTTATCCAGCTCCGCGATCAGTTCCCCGTTATACAGATTTAGATCGGGCTGGGTATAGTAGAACACAGCCTCATAGTACCAGTCAGAACCCGGGACCTCACAGTATGACCCGTTTACCTGCTCGCGTGCAAAATGATAATAATCCACCGTAGGACATACCGACAGATCGGGCTCTGCTCCCTCCGGAAGACTGCGCAGATACTCACAGCTCTCCGTAAACCACGGATGCTCACTTGATGAGTGGTTGATGACCAGATCCATGATCAGACGTATACCGCGTTCATGACAGGCATCGGCCAGCGATCTGAAGTCATCATTGGTGCCGAATGCAGGATCTATTGCATAATAATCGGTCGTATCGTATTTGTGATATGAGGGCGCAGCCAGTACCGGTGTAAGCCAGATGCCGTTGCAACCCAGACCGGAGATGTAATCCAGCCTGGATTCTATGCCTCGCAGATCTCCTATCCCGTCTCCGTCACTGTCGCAGAACGAGCCCACAAAAATCTCATAGTAGTTTCGATAATTATCGTCGACGATATTCGGTTTGGGTTCCGACGATACCGATGATAAAGAGCCACATGCCGTGAGCAGGCATGTGGCTGTAAGTATGCATATTACTTTGGTCTTTATCGAATATCTCATTTATCCCTTAACTGCACCGCCGGTAACACCTTCGACGTAGTACTTCTGCAGACACATGAACAGTATGGTCACGGGGATCGCAACCAGTATTCCGCCGGCACAGAACCTCGTGAAGTATCCCTGATAGTCATTGGTCCATACCCACCTGGTCATAGCTACGGCAACGTTGAAGCTCGAGTCATGTCCGAATGCAACATATGAAGCGAATACATAATCGCACCAGGGTGCCATAAATGCCACGAGAGCCGTGTAGATGATGATCGGCTTACTCATCGGGATGATCATGGTCAGGAAAACTCTCGCACGTGATGCACCGTCTATCATGGCCGCTTCATCCAGAGCCTTCGGTATCGTATCGAAATATCCCTTGCAGACGTAGTATCCCATACCTGAACTTGCTACCGATACCAGGATCAATCCGGGTACGGCACCTGCCTGGGTCAGACCGAACTGCTTGAGCAGGAAGTACAGACAGATCATCGTGAGGAATCCGGGGAACATACCCAGGATCAGCCAGAATCTCATGAGGAATGTACGTCCGGCGAACCTCATCCTCGACAGTGCATAGCTGACGCACAGGACAATGATCGTCTGAAACAGTGCCACAAAGACTGCTATGATGATCGTGTTCTTATACCACAGCAGGAAATTAGTCTCTCCGGAGAACAGGAACCGATAGTTGTCCAGCGAGAAAGTCTTGGGTATCAGATAGTCCACCATACCACCATACTCAACTGCAGGGTCATATGATCTGAAACTCTGCATGATGAGTCCGAAGAACGGGAAGAGCCATATGATACTTATAAGTATCAGAACCAGATATGAAATTGCGTTTCCTATCATTCTCTTTGTTTTCATTATTGGAAGCCCTCCTCATCTTTAACAGACGGCAGCATGTTATATACCACCAGTGAGGTGACAGCAGTCACTATGAAGACCATGATACCGATGACGGCAGCCATACGATAGTTCGTGTTATTAACGGTCATCTTATACAGCCACGTGATCAGCAGGTCCGTGGATCCCGCTTTCTCGACCAGCGACATCGACTGAGGCTGTCCCTGCGTCAGCAGGTAGATCACGTTGAAGTTATTAAGGTTAGCCGTAAACTGCGTCAGCAGGAACGGTCCTGTCACAAAGAGCATGTAGGGGAGAGTGATGGACTTGAACATCTGCCATCCGTTTGCTCCGTCTATCCTTGCACTCTCATACAGATCCTCAGGTATGTTCATCAGAAGTCCCGTTGCGATCAGCATCATGTACGGGATACCGATCCAGATGTTAACAATTATGATCGTGATCCTTGCCAGCATCGGATTGACCCAGAACTGTATCGGTGAGTTGATCCATCCCCACTTGAGCAGATATCCGTTGATCAGTCCGTCATTCGCAAACATCTTCATGACATATAGCAGAGATACGAACTGTGGAACAGCTATGGTCAGGACCAGTATGGTACGCCACAGTTTCTTGAACTTTATGCCCTTCTTATTGATCAGTATGGCTACGCCCATTCCGAGGAAATAGTCTATAAACGTAGCAAAGAATGCCCAGACCAGCGTCCATGCGAGTACTCTGAAGAAAGTCGATCCGAATCCCGAGGAACCGAAAGTGAAGATATTCCTGAAGTTCTCAAATCCGACCCATGTAAACAGATTGGTAGGCGCCTGATGATTCTTATCATAGTTAGTGAACGCCACGCATACCATGAATGCTATGGGCAGCACCGTGAACACGAACACGCCCAGTACGGGAAGTGCCAGAAGTGTCTTATCAAAATTGGAATCAAAAAGCGAGGCGAGAACCTTTTTATTCGTGGGGAGTTTCTTGCCGGCTGCAAGCAGTTCCTCTTCCTTGCGATTCTCGCATATGTTCAGATACCAGATGACTGTAAAGAACAGGATAACAAACAGTGTCAGCAATCCGAATAACAGGATCAGGAAACTGTTATCACCGTATACGGTCTTACGTCCGACCTTCTGAGTCGCAACGGTACCCAATGTGGTGATCTTGCTTAAGTATCTGGCGCCGAAAGATACCAGATACCAGATGAATCCGGCCTCCATTGCAAGGAATGCTATACCCTTGACGATCTGTCCGCGCATGAGCTGACCGAATCCCATTATCAGAAATGAGACTTTGGTCTTCCAGTCTCCTGAGACGAACGTGTTTCCTATGTTAGCAAACACATTCGTCACGGGAAACCCTGCCGTTTTTTTGTCTTCGCTTTTGCCCATAGTAACCTCCTTAAAACCCCTTCGCAAAAATGAGGCCCGGTATGTGTCGTACCGGACCTCATCATTGCTTTCAATCCGTAATTCTATTCTAATACGGACTTATTTCAGAATCAATTTACTGTGCATAAGAGATGCAGGTATCCTGGAAGTCCTGAAGAGCCTTCATCAGATCATCATCGCTGGATGAAGAAGTGAGTTCTCCGCTTCTGATGCTGTCACCCAGAGATGTTGCCAGTGCCCAGTAATCGCCGGGATACTGTCCCTGAGGGATAGTGTAGGGAAGCTGCTCAGCCAGAGCTGAAAGAGCTACGTCAGCCTTAACTGCATCGGACTGCTGTGCGTTGATGTTTGAAGGGCCCCAGCCAACTTCGTTATATCTTGCCAACTGTACATCCTCGCCTGCAAGGTAAGCTGCTACAGCGTCACAAACCATCAGCTTGTTCTCATCTTCCTGAGGCTTAACACCCAGAAGCTTGAATCCGCCGAAGCCGCTCATCTGATAAGTCTTGCCGTCAGCACCCTGGAAGGTAGGAAGCTTAGCACATGCATAGTTGTCTCCGAAGAGATCCTGTGCTGCACTTGAATCCCATGTACCGTCAACGATAGCTGCTACGTTGGTAGCCTCACCGATAGCGGAACCGTTCTGGAATGCCTTGCACTCATTGAGCTCGATCATCTTCTTAAGAGCTACGAGACCGTTGTCTGAAGCATAGGTTACGTTAGCCTTGGTGAAGTTACCCTGATCATCTGTCTCATAATTAAGATCACAACCTGTTGCAAAGAAGAATGCTGTCTGATACCAACCGGAGTTGATCTCCATGTATACGCTCTTACCGGCTGCCTCGCAGTCAGCCATGATGCCCTCAAGAGTAGAAGGATCGGTAACTACGCTCTTATCATAATATAAGAAGTATCCGTTATCGGATGTAAGAGGATAAGCGTAAAGTGTGCTACCTACTGTAGCTGCTGCAACAGAACCTGCATCGTTCTGTGAAGTAACAAGATCTACGTTCTCGGGAGCAACCTCCTCAAGAGCACCTGCGGTAACCAGTCTTGCGATCTGATCCTGTGCAAATGCGTAGATGTCTGCACCTGCCTCAACGTCTGTGATCATGTTGCCTGCTGCATCGCCCTCACCTACTGCTTCTACAGTGAAGGTGTAACCGTTGAACTGAGGATTCTCGGATACGAAAGTATCGATCTGAGCCTTGGTGAAGTCTACAACTGCGTCTGCAACCCAAACCTTGATCTCGCCTGTACCGTAATCGATATCTGCATCAGCTGCGGTATCTGCTGTGTCAGCTGCAGCTTCAGTGGTATCAGCTGCTGCTTCTGTGGTCTCTGTAGCGGTATCTGCTGCAGGTGCTTCTGCAGGAGCTTCTGCTGCGCCGCAAGCGGCCAGAGACATTGTCATTGCTGCTGTAGCGATGAGCGCTACTAACTTTTTCATCTTCATGTTCTCTCCTCCTGAACTGTTTTGTAACTACTACGGTCACGACTTGCGCAACCGATTGTCTACATTGGTTAGTGTAACGCGTGTCCGATAACGTGTCAACACTTTTTTCGAATCGCGGATCTGTGCGTCTTTCATCCGGCCTTAAGCCTGTTACACCTCGAAATCCGTGAATCTCTTATACATATCCTTATAGCGGAAACGTATCATTTCGTTGTGCTTCAGGACATCCTTCTCGCTTCCCGAATACTGGCAGCGGATGCAGTAATACTCCTTTTTGTCCTTGTCATAGAACATATCTATGTCCAGATCGCGCAGGAAACACGACGGACATCTGTAATTCAGTTTGCCCTTTCCAGCCTGAGCCATGTCGAGACCACCTCTTTATCACTGATATCCGTGGTATATCCCAGTGTGAACATCGGGGAGAACGCATAGCCTTCTCTGATGTACCCGGTTGCGCTGGTTGTTTCGCAGCCCATGCTGACGCGCGTCTTTACCGGCGGGATCACACAGGATACACTTGAAGCTCCCTTCATCTCATCCTCACGGCACTTATATGCATACTCTATGTCGCGATGCCCCTCGGGGCCGTCAATGCCAAGCACAAGTGATGACATATCCTCGGGATACTCCGTAGTACCGTAGCATGCCACCATATATTCGTTCAATGTCACCGTCTTATCCGGATCGCTCATCGAGAGGATCTCTCTCTCATATGCGATCTCACCGGTATCCTCGACGAATATGATCCTGGTCTGCAGCTGTACCGTCAGGTCGCTGAATTCGATATCCACGGGCTTGAGGGTAAGAATACGCTTCTTCAGGCTGCCTTCCATCCTGGTCTCGGAGAACTTCGCCGACGTACGGCAGAGGGCAAGGTCTACCTCCTCACCGTTATAGATGAGCTTCGCAGATCTGATCGTGCCCTCTCCGGCATAGTGTGTGAAGTATCCGGCCCTGTATTTCTCCTGTATGAGAAAAGGATATGATGCATCCTGTACGTGCGGAGTACCTATACCTACCGGCCATTCAAGCTTCGCTGCATAAGGACGCAGATCCACGAGCGCTCCGCCCTGATACATGTTGATGCAGGCTCTCATATACGGATCGCAGTACCAGAAGAGCTGCTTATCGGAGCCGTAGAGTATATCGCGCCAGAGTGCGCATTCCGGCTCGGTGTATGTCTTTTTCTCGCGGAAACGATCAGCGAACTCGGCCATCGTCAGATCCTCGAGCTTATTCTCCTTCTTGAGCTTGCCGTAGTATGCCATGCCGTCCTCGTAGGACTTCTTCAGCAGTTCATACGGACACTCCCAACGGCCCATCTTGTTGAGCCATCCGGGGCCGACAAACATCATGTTATAGGAATAGCCGTTATTATACTTCTGCAGATCGCGATACTGATCGATCAGGTTATAGAGATACGGATACTCCCATGTCTTCGTATCATAGATCATGCCGCGCAGCACGTTCTGCGGATGTGTTCCGAAGTTTGAGCCGTTGCCGTCATAGCAGGCGATCAGATCGCGGGACAGATGCGGGATGGCCACGATGCCGGAATCCTCGGCTTCGTTGGCTGCCGGTGCATGGATATTCTGCCTGGAGGGTATCCACGGATTCCACGGGCCACCGTCCATCAGCGTATACCATGAGTTGTTGCAGGTATGATATGCCTTCGGGCCTTCCTCCCAGCATGTTGCGACTGCGCACTTGACCGAAGGGTATTTCTCCTTTATGTAATTGACCAGCTCGGCGTCCATGTAATATGAGCCCGTGGATTCCGGCCAGAATCCGAATATGTCGTGGAACTTGCCGAACACGTCGTCAACGATCGACTTCTTATCCTCCATGGAGAACATCCATATACAGAAGTCCTTCGTCTTATACTTCTCGCGGAACTCCTTGCAGGGCAGCCCAAGAAGCGTAAGTGCTATCTCATCGCCGTACTTCTCGTGATGCTCTTTTGCGATAGCTATCGCCTCATCATTAAAGAGACTCGCATAGGTCATCTGGATCGTGGTCTTAAGACCGTTCTTATGCGCGGTATCCTGCTGAAACCTGAATATGTCCAGACTCTCGGTAAGCAGGGCTTTGCGTCCGATATCCTCGGACTTGCCGTGACCGGTGACCTTCTCCGCATACTCCGGCACCATCTCCGGACGATGGATAATGTTGACTATGAATTTGTCCATTTACATCACCTGTGTGCTTTCTTTCATCAGAACTTCGTAGTTCATGAGCGTTACAGGCTTGACGGGGCGGCCGCTTATCAGGTCGAACAGTCTCTCGCACGCCGTCATGCCAAGCTTGGCCACATCAAACTTCAACGAAGTTATCGAGGGCTTATTATGATCAAGTATGGAAGTATTGAAGAATGATGCAACCTTGATATCCTCGGGGATACTTAAGTTCATCTTAACGAGATTCGTCAGTATCGAGTTGCATATGGAATCGTCCATGCCTATGATACAGTCAACGCGCTGATCGAGCAGATCATGAACCGTCTTCTCTATCATATACATGCCGTTCACGTTCATATGGATCAGATTCTCATCAGGTGACATACCCGCACGGGTATATCCGTCCAGGAATCCGTTCAAGCGGTTATTGTTTACGACATAAGTGGAATCGCCGCCCACAAGAGCAAGCTTCTTAAGGCCCTTGAGCAGCAGCAGACTGGTCAGATCCGTACATCCGGCACGGTCGTTGTTATCCACCTGGACTACGCCTTCAACCGCGGTCGAACCTATCGTCACGAAAGGCATCTGATTCTCCTGCAGATACGCGATCGCCTTATCATTGGTATAAGTACGTCCGAGGAGCAGTCCGTCGACCTTATGGTTCTCAACAAGCCTCTCAAGACCGGATATATCGGTTGCGTTGACCATCGATATGAACACATCATAGTCCATACGGGTCGCCATGGAAGTAACACCCCACAGACACGTCTGGAAAAAGGGCATGTCCATGATATCGGGCTCGTCCGGCATCACGAATCCTATGTTCATCGTTCTGGATGTCGCAAGACTCTGTGCGATCGCACTCGGACGATAATTGATCTCATTGATGTATGCCATGACACGGCCTCTGGTGGACTCGGATATCCTGCCCTTGCCTGATATGGCCCTGGAGACCGTTGTTTTGGATATATTCAGTTCTCTGGCGATGTCATCTATGGTCATCAGCGTTTCCTTCCGCTTGTCAGAGCGCTCATTGCGCAAATGTGCGCAATCGGTTGCTCGCATATTGTCAGAATAACACCGTCCCATTCCCTTCGTCAAGTAAACACTGTGCAAAATTCTCTGATCAGTTAATTGGCCATAATGCACAAAAGGGATTTGCGCCATGTTGCGCAAATCCCTTTCAAAAACCCTTCTCTGTTCTGTGTTTTTTTATCTATGGATGGTGTCGAATCCGAGGATAGTGGCTCCGTTATATTCATCCCACAGTTCGTTATATATCTCCTCGGCCTGAGCTGAATCCATGTTGGTATAATCACCGCCGTCATCAGAGCTGTAGTGATATATTACGTTTCCGTCCGCATCAAAGCTCTCCCAGGCTTCCTCCATCGTCATCAGCTTACCGTCTGTCACGATATGCTTACCTACATAGTGATGACCTGCAGTAAATATCTTGCCATCCTTAACAGCCAGGGGAGTTCCCGATCCGGCGCTCTGTATATATCCCAGGTACTCTATATCGGAATCGGAGTAGCAGAACAGTTCCGCATCACAGGCTGCATCGGCATCATATCCGCCGAATGTGCTGCCTGCAACTATGAACACATCGGTATCACCGATCTTCTCATTGACATATCCCTGTCCGTCGGCAAGAGTCTTATCCAGCATCTGTGTAAAAGTATCACATCCCTCGGTGCTAGTTACCTGCTCATGATCATCCATGATGCCCAGATAATCGGCCTCACTCTCACCTTCTCCTGCCGTGGATGCAACCTCGGACAGAGGTGTGAAATCAAATCTGATGTAGTCGTAGAATTTCCTTGCCTCGAAATCATCCTCGGTCACGTTTTCCCATGTCTCTCCTTCATCATAGGATATGAACCAGGGCTGATCCGCATTTTCATATTCATCGATCTTATAGGATACCTGATGGATCAGATTGACGGTGTTGGGCTCTATGTCATAGACATCCCAGCCACTCTCCATCGCACCGCTGGAGTATTCGTTAATGATCATACCGTACTCCATCTCGTAGAAACGGCTTCTTGCATATCCGCTGACCACATGAGCGGGCTTGCGATCAACCATGGTGAAGATATCATACACTGTACCCTTCCAGTCTCCCTCAGCGATCTCACCGATGAACAGTTCATCGATACCGTCATTGTTGGAATCATGATATGCGTATCCTACGCGGTCAAGTACATCACCTTCGCCATCCACGCTCATGGCATAGTACATGGAGCTTAAGTCGTTTGCTTCGAGCTTATCGGCATCCCAGCCCTCGTTGATCGCAGTCACAACGTCGGCAAGTACGTCAGCATACAGATCCTCTCCTTTGGTTCCGGCTTCCCATGCAAATGTTCCGCCGTCAACGCCTTCGATCGCTTTGAGGATATCCTCAGCTCCGCCGTAGAGAAGCTTGTAGCTCTCCGGCATATCGTCTGTGTATTTGGTGTAGTCGTACTGTACATCCGAAGGATAGGTAACGACCATGTCATACAATGTACCGTCGGCAGAGGTGAGCTCACCGATCTTACTGTCCATGCCGCCTGCATACTCAGAAGGCTCACGGTATGCGTTAACCTTAAATGCAAAGCCTCCGAATCCTGCTTCCTTGGCTTCCTTATCATATATGGCTATGCTGCTGTCGTCGGTTTCGGCTATATACAGTCCCTCAGCTGCCTCAGGCAGGGTGACCGAGAAGAGCTTACATGAAACAGTCAGTCCATCGCTCTCAGAAGCGTCCGTTGCGGTATCCGCTGCAGCTTCCGTCACATCCTGTGCCGTCTCTTCTGCCTGCCGGGCATCGGTTGCAACACCTTCCTGTGCGCCGCAGCCTGCCATCAGCACAACTGTCATCATCAATCCTGTCATCATCATGAGTGTTTTCTTTTTCATAGTATCCTCCTTATACCGGCCGGTTGCCGGCCTGAATGCCTGTGATTTTGCAAAAAGAACAGGCATATCCCATCTGTATGATCACAGTATATACGGGTATATATCACAAAAGTGTCACACAAAGATCCCGCCGCAAATGCGACGGGATCCGAATAATCCTTAATATAAATGAGAATCGATCAACGGCCGAGGCCGTATCAGTGATCAATACTCGCCGGGCTTCTCCTCGCCTCTCATGACTCTGAGGCCACCCTGAGCTAGAGCGAGCAGCTCATCCTCTCCGGGATATACGGTGAAGGGTGCGATCCACTCGCAGTTATCCTTCAGGCCCTGAACAACGTCCTTATCATAAGCGATACCGCCGGTTACGATGATCTGATCAACCTTGCCCTGCAGAACGCATGCCATGGAACCGATATCCTTGCTCACCTGCATGATAAAAGCATCTCTTGCGAGCTTGGCATCAGCGTTGCCTTCATCGACCATCTTATCAACGTCACGCATATCGTTGCTGCCAACGTAAGCATTGAATCCGCCGTTGCCTACGAGCATCTTGTATACTTCCTTCTCGGTGTACTTACCGGAGAAGCACATCTTAACCAGAGCGCCGACAGGTACGGCACCTGCTCTCTCGGGAGAGAATGCTCCGTCACCGTCGAGTGCATTGTTGATATCTACAACGCGGCCGTGCTTATGAGGGCCTACGGATACTCCGCCGCCCATATGTACTACAACGAGGTTCAGATCTTCATACTTCTTACCCACCTCTGCAGCATATCTTCTGGCTACAGCCTTCTGATTGAGTGCGTGGAAAATGGATACACGGGGAAGCTCCGGTACACCGGAGAGTCTGGATGCGGGCTCCAGCTCATCTACTACCACGGGATCCACTATATATGAAGGTACGCCGATCGAATCAGCGATCTCACGTGCAAGGATACCGCCGAGGTTGGATGCATGCTGTCCGCTCACACCGACCTTCAGGTCCTCGAGTAGCTTATCGGTTACGGGATATGTTCCGCCGGGTATGGGCTTGAGCATACCACCACGGCCAACTATCACATTGAAACTCTTTAAATCTATTCCCTTGGATTTCAGGAAGTTAACGATGATGTCCTTACGGAAGTCCTTCTGATCCACGATAGACTCATAACGTGCTATCTCCTCGGTGGAGTGACGCAGTGTCTCGTCAAATACGAGAGTCTCATCATCGAACACACCGATCTTGGTAGATGTTGAACCGGGATTGATTATCAGTGAACGAATTGCCATTTTGATCTCCTTTCATTCATGTGCAGATATCTGCGAACGCGGTCAGCAAACGACCGGGATCACTTCATGCTCTCTGCAACTACTGCTGCGAGTGCGATGGAATTAACCTTGGTCTCGCAGTTGTCTGATCTCGATGTCAGTATGACGGGAGCCTTGGTACCCGTCAGGATGTTACCGTTCTTCATGTCAGCCATATGTACGATGGCCTTATATACGAGATTACCTGCATGTATGTCAGGGAAAAGGAGAATGTCGGCATCGCCGGCAACCTTGCGGTCAAGTGCGCCCTTTTCCTCAGCTGCCTCTCTGTACAGAGCAATGTCCATGGACAGAGGACCGTCTACGATACAGCCTGTGATCTCACCCTCTTCATTCAGTCTGGTGAGTTCTGCCGCTTCCACAGTAGTAGGCATCTTCTCGTTAACAACCTCTACTGCAGCAAGAGGAGCAACCTTCGGCATATCTACGCCGCATGCTTTTGCAATATCTACGGTGTACTTGATGATCCACTTCTTATCTTCAAGTGTCGGATAAGGTATGAATGCAACATCTGTCAGGAACAGAAGTCTGTCGATACCCTTGATCTCAAATACGCATACGTGAGAAAGAGGTGAACCGGTACGAAGACCTACTTCCTTATCAAGTACGCTCTTAAGGAATGTCTTGGTGTCAAGCAGACCCTTCATATACATATCTGCTTTGCCGTCATGTACCAGAGATACAGCCTTAAGAGATGCAGCTACGGTATCCTTCTCATCTATGATCTCATAGTCGTCCATGTTCATACCGAGCTCGGCACCTATGGCACGGATCTGGTCGGCATCGCCCACCAGTATGGAATCTGCGATATTACGCTCCTTGGCAGCCTTAACTGCCTCAAGTACAGCCTTGTCCTGTGCACATGCAACGGACAGTTTCTTCTTACTGCATTTCTCAACACGGGAAAGCAGATCTTCAAAACTCTTGCTCATGTCATCCTCCTGAAAATGTTGGTTGGTAAAGTGGGCATTTCGTCACGCTTATTAAGCTGAAAATGTGATTCGCCCGAACTATTCAAGTATACCGCTATCCGGCGATATCTGCAAAGCATTTTGCGCCGAAAGCGTTCTATAATGAGGAATCAAATACGTCGAATGACCCGGGATTATGTGTAAGGACCATGGCGCGGAGTTCGGCGTCACGAGAAGACATCTGAAGAAGTGTCTGAGTGAGGGTGTTATCCCCTATATTCAATCCCATATCAAAATACATCGCTCGATACTCGGACACGTGCGGATCATGTGACATCAGGACTGCAAAGGTGATCTCCGGGTTATGCCTGCGAAGGTAATCCATGTATTCCTGTGGTGTCGCACCATCCCCGGCCACCCGAAGCCGCTCATAGACAAGCAGCACTTTATTCACGATACGGTCATGGGCATAACGCCTGCGTGCTTCCTCCGCATCATCATAGTCCTCCTCACCCCCTGCGAGAAAGGGCATGAATCCTGCGTCATCCGGTTCTGCCAGATACAGCCGCAGGCGGGAATCTATTATACCGAGGGCCTCAGGATCTGCCTCACAGACTCCGGAACCATCCGGGAACTCTCCGAGCAAAGATCGCACCAGCAGATCCGCCATGTCAGGCCAGTTACGGATGGCGAGTCCGAGAAGATGAGATAGATCATCCTCCGGCAATTGATCACTCAGAACAGTTTCAGTCTCTGTGTCACGATCATACACCACTACCTCCTCAAGCGCAGTGCAGTCCTCAAACGCTCTTGCCGATATCCTGCACCCTACCGGTATTCGAACTGATCTCAGATTGGTACACTTAGCATAAGCCCAGTCACCGATCTCCCCGGTCCCGGGCTCTATCACAACATCTATCAGTTTCCTGTCATTGAAATGTGCTTTGGGGGGAATCACTTTTATTACTGAAGCAGACTCAGGATGCCCTGATTAGCCTGATTGGACTGAGCCAGCATTGCCTGTCCTGCCTGAGCCAGTATATTGGTGTTGGAGAATCTGACCATCTCACGAGCCATGTCCGTATCTCTGATCTGGGATTCAGCAGCCGTAGTGTTCTCGACAATGTTATTAAGATTCTTGATGGTATGTTCCAGACGGTTCTGTACGGCACCATAGTATGAACGGACCACGGAAACTCTCCTGTCTGCTTCCTTGATCAGATTTATGACGTTGCCGGCTGCTTCAGAACTGTTATGTGTTGCAGAGATATTTCCTGAAGTATATCCGTTCGTACCGGCTCCGACATTATTCCCGATCACATCCAGTGTTTCGCCGCCCAGAAGAGCTTCAGCGGATATATTGAACTGCTGTAAATGAATATACTGCCCTGACTCTGCTCCGGCCTGAATCATGAATCCGTTGCCGTTGCCTCCGCCTTCACCTTCATGGTCTCCGATCTGGGGCCAGTTAATATTTGCACCGTAACCATTTGAGAACCATTTATTCTCAGGATTAATAGTGTAAGATCCTGCTGCAGACGAAAGAAAAGCGGGATCAAATGCAGCTGCTTCCGAGCTGTTCAGTGGATACAGAATAGATCCGGCACCGTCAGCTCCGCGCTCATTGATCAGGTCTCTGGCGAAAGCAAGTGAATCACCGCTTGCCTCTTTAAACTTCTTTTCAAAATAGCTGACGGATGTGAATTTGCCGCCCGTATTATCCTTGATCGCATCGCTGAATGATTTTCCTGTAGCAACATCGGTAAGAATCTTATCAAGGCCCTTAGCTATATTGGCGCTCGATACATCAGACATAGGCTCGCCGGAAGCGGACATTCCCAGATACATGGTAGCCAGATACCCTGCACCATAGGGCATGCTGGAAAGCTTAGCCATGTACTTCTCAATCTGCTCATCCGTAGAGCCTGCATTCAGACGGTTCGAGAGCCAGCCGTTGTCTCCGCTTGATGTCTGGGCTGTACCCTCTATAAACCACTGGGGAAATGATCCCGATCCAACCATTTTGTTGGTGACAGTATCATACATCATCAGATGGGTCATCTCATGTGCTATAACGGCCGCAAGATCAGCTTTTTTAGCATCGGAGAAGCTTGCGAACTGGTTGATCGGATAATCGGTAGTATCTATCTTCATCCTGTAAGACATGATCACGTTACCTGACGATGATCTCATCGAGAGTGATGCCGAAGCTAAAGTATTCCCCTTACCGTCGATATTGGACAGGTCAAGACCTACCTGAATATTGCTTGTGGAAGCAGCTGAAAACAGATTGGGGTATGTGGAAGCAAGTTTGCTTACAGCGTTAGCTGCAGCAAGCTTGGCGAACTGAGCAAGTTCAGAATCAGCCACTGCGGACGAATTGGCTGTACCTGTTGCGGATGAATCATCGGCACTTGCTATACGATTACCATCTGCGTCAACAAGTCCGATCTCGACCATAATGCCGCTGTCCGTAATAAAGGAGATATTGCCGGAGGGGGCTTTAGCTAAAGGAGTGATGCCGTTTCCTGAGAATACATTCTGTTCATTGAAGACTGTTGTCGAGTGTACTCTGTCGATCTCACTTACCAAAGCATTGATCTCAGACTGTATGTATTCTCTGTCTTCGCTTGTGTTAGTATCGTTAGCAGCCTTAACAGCGAGTTCCTCACATCTCTTGAGCATGTCATGAACTTCATCAAGGGCTCCGTCTGCGATCTGACATATCGCTACGCCATCCTGGCAGTTAGCCGATGCCTGTGTCAGACCTCTGATCTGACGTCTCATCTTCTCACTGATAGCCAGCCCGGCTGCATCATCTGCTGCGCGGTTCACTCTATATCCTGATGAAAGCTTCTCGGATGAATTAGCCAGTACCGAATTCGATAGGCCAAGCATCCTGTTTGAATTCATTGCTGTAAGATTATGCTGAACAACCATTTATTATCTCCGGATTCAGTGGTGGGATCAATCCCAGTATCCTGTCACACTGTATTGCATATCATTTCCGCACTTGGGGCACTTGACGTGCTCAAGTCCGGCTTTTAACTCTTCGTCATCATACAGTTCGTGCTCTCCGCCGCATGTGCATCCGATAGCTGCGATCCTGTCTGTTCCGCCGACGCTCACCGTAAACACGGGAACCGTGTTAACCGTTCTGTTTATCCGGCACATAGCCAGCATCTGTGTGTGGTTCCATGTGGAGTCATCTGATTCTGACAGCGCACGTCTGATAGCGTTCTGAGACGGCTCGTCATAATACGCAAGAACTCGGTCAAGGTTCTGATCCATGATTCCCTGGCCGGTCTGAAATAAAAGTCTGTTATCACAATTATTACATTTTAAAGCGATTCTCAGTCCCATTTATCAATGAATTCTCTTTAACTCAGAAGGCTTAACACACCCTGGTTGGATTGATTTGCCTGTGTCATCATGCTCTGTCCCGCCTGAGCCAGGATATTGCTAAGTGAATACTGAACCATCTCACGTGCCATATCCGTATCTCTGATCTGGGATTCTGCTGCCTGGGTATTCTCTACGATGTTCATGAGGTTCTTATATGTATGCTCCAGACGGTTTTGCTGAGCACCGAGAGACGATCTTTCTGTGCTTATGAATTTTATAGCGCCTTTGACTCTGTCGATGCTCTTTCCGGCGTCCTCTTGTGTGGAAACATTTAAGTTACGAACGCCGATCGTTTCGCCGTTTACGCGGTTGATCGTTATGAACATTCCGTGGCCTGCTTCGGTTCCGGCCTGTATCCAGAGGTTTCTGTCGTCATTTAATATTTCGCCGCCTGTAAGTTCGGAACAGTCGACGTCTCCTCTGTTTCCGGACACTGTTTTGTACCAGTTTTTGGCTCCGGCTGGTGTAGGGTACTGTTCCCCTATTCCATAGATTGCAAATGAATTAGATCCGGTCTTAACAAGCATGTTGTCATGTGCGACCTGAATATTGTTTGGACCGATCTGCTGACCAGTCAATTGGTATGTATTGAGCGCATTCCACATACTGTTGATTATGTCTGTGCCGTTCTTGCAGCTTTTTATACCAACCTTGTAATAATGGGTACCTGAGCCGAGAGTTGTGGAACCGGTTCTTGAAGAATCATCTGAAGTCGTATCAAAGGTGAATTTGAATGTTTCGCCGCATCCCATCGGACATACGAACGAAAAGCCTTTGCCATCCAACATGCTTATATTTCTTGAATTGATACCGGAAAAATCAAGGGTAGCTGCAGGGTGATAATAACCGTTTGCTAAAATGGCTTCGCTCATTTTTCCCGTTCCAATGGATGAACAGTGTATAAGATCCGAAAGACTCGAGTATTCGGGAGTTGTTCCCTGAATGTCACCGAGTAACCTGCGTTCGTTAAAACTTGTGGTTTCACCGACACGGTCGATTTCGGCAACTATGTTATCGACTTCCTGCTGTATATAATCGCGGTCTGTTTCCTGTAATGTATCGTTTGCAGACTTGACCGAAAGCTCGTTAAGACGCTGTAACATATCATGAACTTCGGCAAGGGCTCCTTCGGCAACCTGCAGAGCGGAGATTCCGTCCTGAACGTTAAAGGTTCCCTGAGTGAGCCCTCGTATCTGTCTTCTCATTTTTTCACTGATAGCAAGGCCTGCCGCGTCATCAGCCGCGCGGTTGATCCTATAACCAGATGAAAGTTTTTCCGTGGATTTTGATCTGGAATTATTGATCAGATTGAACTGTCTCTGAGCATTATATGCAGTTAGGTTATGTGCTACTACCATATAAACGATCCATCCGTGTTACTAGACGAATCCATTCATCACCCTATTAACTGCATCCATGCAATATGTATATCGGCATATAATGCGTATTCTTAACCGAATATCACACAAATGATCGTTTTTTCGACATTTTCAGATTGGATAATACATATCTCCGTCTTTGATCATGCCATCCTTATACTCCCCGAATACGCCTGTTTTGATCAATCGCATGTATAATTCATGAACAGACATACTCCGACGGGTCTGTGGATCCTTAAATATCTGAGCCAGATTTGGTACAAGAGGATGATAACTCTCAAAACTGGCAGCATCATAATCTCTGGCAAGCCACTTCACATCGGACTCCGTCAGATCATGGCTGTCTACAAACAGACCTGCCTTACGTATGGATTTCCAGTCCCGCAGGACATATGCGTCAGGATGCCGGTTTATCATCCATGTGCCGTAGGTTTCAAATTCCGAGAATCCCATCTTCATGTTATCTATGTCGATACATGCCAGTATCTTCTCATAGAAGCGCACTCCATCACATGACAATGCCTCTATCTCCAAGATCATCTCCAGCATACATTCCCTGCTGAAAAGCATATGCTCAGCTATAAACGATCTGTCATACGACTTATCCATCCCAAACATGTTCTTTATAGTCCGGAAATATCCCGGATTATACTCGGCTTTGGTATCGAGATATGGCCTATCCAGATCATCAAACAGAGCGAT
>Ga0129306_1002219_pt1 | contig 18089 bp, 26 predicted proteins | sample P827metagenome_FD_94438 | JGI IMG/M metagenome (GOLD analysis project Ga0129306, IMG submission 94438) | Capybara group fecal microbial communities from Wisconsin, USA - P827 metagenome | ecosystem: Host-associated > Mammals > Digestive system > Large intestine > Fecal | place: USA: Wisconsin... | reverse complement strand
TCTTACGAGCAGGTTCCCTCTTAACACGGTCGAGGTAAGGCGAAATTTAATGTTCTTCGAGCTGTGAGTATCGGCATTCTCGAAATATCCGCATTCCACACAGCAAAATTCTTCTTGGGTCTGACGATTGCGGTCGTCGATGCAACCGCAATGCCCACACATCTTCGATGTGTATTCGGCTTGCACAAGCGATATGAGCATGCCGTACTTGGGTGCAATATGGATGAACTCGTCCTTCAGGGAGGAAAGTCCAGTCCGCAGATGCAACCTTCCCAGATTGAAACCTTTACTGTCCTCGGAATGAAGTTTGCTTCCTTGGAATCCGTCGAGGTTTTCCATGGCTATGTGCTTGATGCCAAGGTCAGTAAACTGCTTGCACAAGTTGGCAATAGTACGCTTGTTGGACTCATTCAGCTTCGTAGTTATTGCTTCGATTCGAGTCTTGTCCTTCTTCGAAATCCTGAACGCCTCGTGTTCTTCCTCTTTCTTGAACCTAGCATTGTATGCCTTCTGCTTCTGGTCTATCTTGAGCAGCTCGGCTTCTAGGTCGGCAATCAACGCTTCGTCGTGCGGGATGAACTCTCCGGTGCTCAAGGCGAACATGTTGTGTTTGGAGTTCACATCTATGCCGATGGTATTTTCCTCGGTGATTTCCTCAGTGTGCTTGTAACGGTAGCCATCCCTGGCGAGGACTACATGGATGTCCTTGCCTCTAACAACCATAGTATAGGAAGTATCGGTTCCATTGCAGTAGCGGTTAAGCGAACGGTGGTATGCCTTGTTGTACTTGAACGGCATGCATAGTGTGTTCTTGCTGTCACCACGATAGCCTTGATTGTACCAGTCCCAAGAAACTTCGATGAAATAGTCGAACTTCCCAGTCTCGTTGCGGCGAGCATCCACAATAGGTCGTTTAATTCTGCTTCTGCCGCTGAATGTAAGCGATTCAAATGTAATCTTTCCACGCTCAATATATTCCGAGAATGCGGCTTCCCTACGAGACAGAGCCAACCGCATTAGGCGGTCAAATCCGAACTTTGTGGTATACCGGAGAATGGCCTGGTAGAATTTCTGTTTGGTTTCATCTACAGAAGGAATCTTGGATTTAAGCCAATATACAGTATCATCATTTCCGTATCTAGCAAGCCAAGTAAGAACCTTTGTCAATTCAGTCTTCTTTGTGTGTCGCTCGATGGATTTGAGGTCGCCTACTTGGTGTTCTTTAGTTCTACGCTTATAGAACGATGGAATCAGTTCTTCTACCTTCTCGAACTCAATCTTCTTACGGATTGCATCAAATCGGAGCTGATATGCCTTCCATACATCTTCGATAGCCTTCTTCAAGTAGTGGCTGGACAGTCTGGTCGTGAATGTAGGATTGAAGAAGTTGAACGCCTCGAACTTCGTCATGTCCTGGAATCCGAGCATATCCGAGAAGAATACTTCCGATATGTCGTTCCTTACCGCACGGATTTCCTCTGCTCGATGAATGATTTCGGCTCGCTTTGTGTCGGACAAATACATAGGATAGAACGACGCAGAAAACTGCGACTCGTATATATCCTTCAATGTCCAACAATGCTTGCTCATTATTTGCCTAGTTCATTTAATATATCGGTTTCAATTTGTGATATTGCAATTTCATCTTCCCGTTTAATAACGCGCCCAGCACACAGTCTGACATCAAACATGGAATCCATATTATATGTCTTGTAGCTTTCTGGATGAGTCTGACTATCCATTTTCGCCAATATTCCTACTGCACAGCGATACGCATTTTCCTTGTCTGTAGGGAAATGTTCTGCACAATATTTTATAAAATCGTTAGAGTTGTTTGCCAAGTCGCTAACTTGTTCCACGCCAACCGATTTAAGCCTCTGAAAAAGGATATCCCTAACTGCCAGCTTGAATGCGAGAACACCTGCCATAATAGCCTCCTTTAAGCCATGCCTACTTTCTTGAGATCTTTCATGCGGAGCCGGTTCTCTTTACTCCGTTTGCCATATAATTTTGCCGAGAATACCATCATTAGCGATATGATGTCCTTGCATAGTTCCGATTCGAAGGAAGACCCCAGCACGGTCTCAACAAATTCGACCTTTACTCCGTGAGAATCGAAGTATTCGACCAGCAGTTCATAGTTGAACCTAGTAAGCCGGTCGTAATGTTCGATGACAACCCTGCTTATTTTGTGCTCGCGGGCAAGGGTCATCAGCTTGCGCAGTTTCTTGCGCTTGTCATTCATTCCAGAGCCGACTTCATCAAACACATAGTCCACGCGGTAATGTTTCGATGCGCAGAACTCAAGCAACCTGAGCTTCTGCCGTTCAAGGTCGCCATGTTTCTTCTGGTCGGCAGACGATACGCGGCAGTAGATTGCGGTACCGAAGTCAATCTGAACCTCCGTCTTAGTATCTATTCCAAGATGTGCGTTCAGTTCATCAACATCGTACCGACGGTGTCCCCTGGCACCTTCCCGGTAGGACTTAATTTTGCCGTCAGCTTCCCACTGGCGCAAAGTATTGGCAGAACGACCGGTTATCTCGCAAGCCTTACTTATGCTTACCATTTTCCCCATCTTCTACCTCCACACCGAGTGATTCGGCGGCCTTGTCCCACAGTTCCTGCATCTGTTCCACCGTAGGGACATAATCCAGTTCGAACATCATCGGCTGGATAGAGCCATCGTCGAACTCGACTTCATCTTTGGTTACTCGTACTACTTTCATACGCTTCATCGGTTATATCTCCTTAAAGTTTATATAATTGTACTTGTAAATTTAGTTAATTTTTGGTAGAATTTGTGAAAATTTTTGTTTACAGTTGTGAACCCATCCACCTTCCCTAAATGGATCGCAGACCTCGTCAAGAGGGAACGCATCCGGCCGGACACCGACCACTGCAGATTCTGGGTCTCCAACCCGGACGGAAGCTCGTCCGACTGCTACATCGGCGACACCGTCATCTACGCCGTAGACGGCAACCAGGAATACCTCGGCGTAGACCATACATCCGGCGACGGCTCCTCCCGACTCCCAAAGGACTTCCTCGACAAGGTTACCCTATACCCGATGGCCGACAAGAACACCCGGACGGCCATAGACACCCTAGGACACTGGCTGAAGGTCAACCTACGAACCAGCTCCCTAGACCAGTTCGACAGAACAAGGCTCCGCTCCCTCCTCCGCGACCTCGTCGACCTCAAACACTGGATAATCGAAGGGAACGGATACAAGCCCATGCCCACCAGACCACTGGACCCCCCTCAGGACGGTCCCATATCCGACAACGACGCCATAAACATCCCAACCCCCCTATAAGGGTACCCCCAGTACCCCCCAGATTTTTTTTTTATTTTACAGTTTGTAACACTTGTTTTTGCGGCGGTGGATTAAATACCCCATACCCCCCATACCCCCCATATAGTACGTATTTCCCATTTTACAAAAGTCTATACCTATAAAATTATATTTTTCGTGACCACATTTTTTATTTGATTTTTTGTCCGCTCTTATTGAACTACTACTGCTGGCCACTAACTTGTCACAACTGGTCTCAGCGTGTCTCGGCGAGTCTCAGCTGCTCTCGATAAGTCCCAACCAGTCCCAACAAGTCCCGACTGCTCCCAACCAATCTCGGCGAGTCCCGACGGGTCTGCCGGGTTGGGCGACGAGCCGTATGAACCACTCGGACCGCGAGCGTAAACCACATGCGAAAAATGGTGCACATAAGTGCCCTACGGCGAAATTAGCCCAAGCTAACTTAGCCATGGCTAACATGTGGGAGCGGTTCGGACGGGTGGCACGTGTGCGGATGGGTGGGTAGGCGATGGGGGAGCCACGTGCGGCCACGATGGGCATGGGGTGGGCATACGTAACACCCAAGGACAAAGACGGCTCAAGGACTCCCTTACGGCGAAAACGGCTCGGAAAAAGTCGGCACCTACTGTCCGGACCGGACCGGGTTTCCGTTGGTTATTCATGACCACGATGTCGCAAGGCGGTTACCCCATCGCCGAGGACGCTCAAGCTCCACTGCTGAAAGGAGGACGGGCGTCCTCCGACAGTTCATTACAATGACGTAAGGCGATGGAGCCTTACGGAACCTAGCGGAGTTAAGCTATGAATATTCCCAAAATCAATGAAGCGTTCATGAAGAGTGTCGCTTGCACTAACGCCCATTTCATCTACGATGCCGAATACCGTGAGAAGATGGTCGTCAAGGCTCGTGACCTCAAGGACTGCCCAGACCTCGTGGCGTACATGGATGCTCGTGGCTACCACGTTCCCTACAAGGGTGAGCCGAACCCCTTCACCTCGGTCATCAAGCACCAAGAGTATGGCATCATGCTCGGCTCGTCCCTCTCCTACGTCCGTATGCAAGAGAAGAAGCTCGGACGCAACGGAATTGAGGACGTGGACTACGAGCCGAAGTACCGCGCACCCTACAAGTTCCCCATTTGGAAAGAGCTTGTCTACTTGGGTTTCGACCTTCAGACGATTTATTTCCGTGCCTATCCGTTGGCCGACGGAAAAATCAAGCCAGCCGCATCTTGGACGGTTGACGGCAACGAGAACACTTCAAAATATGTTTTCGCTCCGTGGGCTGATTCCAAGGATTTCAAGCTTTGGGCGCATGACGAAATTTTGCGCAGCTCCTTCAAGGACGAGCACGGAAACGTGCTCCTTGACGAGAACAGCAAGGAAATTTCTTTGCGTGAGACCATTGACGTGAAGTTTGACAACTGCATGATTATGGTCAAAGGCGAGGATATCCGTCCGAAATTTTTCAAGACGGACGAATTTTACTCGGAAGAGGAACTCGTCCAAATGCGTGACGCCTACAAGCTCAAGTGCGAGACCGAATACAAGGCGAAGTACGAGGCATGGCAAGAACGTGAACGGCAGAGACTTATTACTCTCATGCTGAAGGACAATCCGAATGGGTGCTATGACCGCATGACCTATGCCGAACTTGTTAAGGCACACAAAAATTCTCTCATGGCCATTGACTAGAACAGACGAAAAGAAGGGGGTGCGAACCCCCTTTTTTATTTGTTTTCGGCATATAGCCCAAAGTCTTCGGACTTTGGGCTTTTTTGCGTTTTCGGTTCGCATTTGGGCACGTCTGAACGGAAATTTTCAGTTTAAGGGCAGTGGGCGGCCAGTTATGGCCGTCTTTTTCCGTTCCGTGCGCTGTGGAGCCGTGTTTTATTTTCCGTGTGCGTGTGCATGGGGGATTTTTTAGTGGGCTTGTAGAGCGTCTTTTTGGTATCGTGCCGACCGAGGCACTGTCCGCTCGTGGACGGGTTTCCGCCGATGGTTCATCCCACCGATGTAAGGCGATGTTGCCCTACTGAAATGGAGTTAAGCAAATGGCAAAATGTTTTCACCTCAATTTGGCGTACATCAAGAAGCTCTGCAAGGAAGAGTGGGAAAAAGGTGGCCGCAAAGGCGGAGCCTTCTGTGGGAACGTCTTGGTAGACCAAAAGGGTCACATCCTCTACGACTTGATGTTCGAACGCAAGACGCTCGCTGGCTGGGTCATCGCCAAAATCAAGGGGGTTTGGAAGCTCGTAACCGCAACTGAAGCGGACGCAGCGAAGTGGGCAGCCGCCAAGGAAGCCGTGCTCGGCATGGCTCACTAGGGGTGACGAACGAGGCCGCCGTGAGGCGGCTTTCGCGTGGGTATCAAGGGACGGCCACTGTCTGATGGTCGGCGGGCGTCCCTAGGTATCTCATGACGTATATGTAAGGCGGAAAGCCTTACGGAACAATGGAGTTAAGCATGGAAAGGAAACTTACATCCAAAGACGTTGAGCGCAGTATATGCCGAGAGCTCACGGAAAAATTTACATCGGCATTGGAGAAGGGTGACATCCCATGGGAGAAGCCTTGGGTATGCACTAAGAGCGGCTACATCGGCTCCAGCGGAGGCACCTACGGCCTACTGAACACGATATTGCTCGCACTGGACGGCCACGAGCCAGGGGAATTTGTGACCTACAACGAGCTCAAGGCTCGCAACGGCAATTTCATCCCCAAGGCCGACGGCAGCAAGCAAGAACCGACCGTCATCGTGTTTAGGGGAAATTGTCCGTTCCGCATCAAGGACGAGCACGGCAAGCCCATCGTCATGAGGGACGAGCATGGAAATCCCATCGTGAAGGATGGCCGTGTGGTTTACGAAACACGTTCCAAATTTGTTCTTCGGACGGCGAAGGTGTGGCGTGTGGGGACGCAAGTGGATTGTCCTCTGAAATATTCAAAGCCGCTTGAGCCGAAGCGTCACAACCAAATCGCCCATGCCGAGGAAATAATCATCGGCTACGTGAGCCGTGAGGGAATTAAATTGTCCCACGAGAATCACAACCGAGCGTTCTACCGACCGAGCATGGGCATGGTGAACGTCCCACCGTTGGAACATTTTAAGACGGTCGAGGCGTACTATGATACGGTGTTCCACGAGCTCGGCCACTCCACTGGAGCCGAGAACCGGTTGGGTCGTGACTTGAAAAATGTTTTTGGCGACCATTCCTACTCAAAGGAAGAATTGGTCGCCGAGCTCACGTCGGCCATCATCATGCACGACAACGGATGGAACACGGCCAAGACCGACCGAAATTCCGAGGCTTACATTCAGAGTTGGGGCAAGGCATTCAAGTCCGACCCCATGCTGATTGAGGAAGCCATGAGGAAGGCCGAGAAGGCGGTGAAACTCATCTACGGCACGAAAGAATAAAATTAAACTTTGGGGGTGCTCCGCACCCCCTTTCCCAAGGGGGAAACTATGTTTTTTAGCTGGGAAATTATCTTGTGCATGGTTCTCGCAGTCGTCATGACTGGGAAATTCTTTAGGGGGAACGCATACACAATTATTTTGGGCTTTTTGGGGATGTGGTCGCTCTGCTACATCGTGTTGCAGTCCCTACTGGCTCGCCTATGATTTTTGCTTAACTCCACAGCGGTGGGAACACGTCCCACCGCTTCAAGGGATTTGCTTGACTCCAAGGGGTGCGGAGAGGTTCCGCGCCCCGATTTTTTTGTCCGGACCGATCCGTCCACTGTCTGCGTCCGTCCGGGCGTCCCAGCATTTTTCATCTGACCTATACGAAAAGGAGTTAAGGCATGAACATTAATTTTGAAAAGTTCTGTTCGCTCTGCGAAACGTCCTTGATGGACATTCTGAGCGGATTCAACAGCAATCCTGGCGTACTGCGCTACGAGTACAGCCAAGACGACTACGACAAAGCCAAAGTTGCGCTCATCATGCAGCACGACAACGAGGGGAAGCCGTACGAAATCACCTACGAGGAGGTGCTGGAGAGCATCGTGTATCGTGGTGGCAAGCTGACCTTCTACGACATCGAGGACGAGGACAACAAGCCGTACGTGCTTGACATGGCCGCATTGGAGCGTGGCGTGGATGGGTTCATAGAGCACGAAAAGGAGGCGTTCGCTAGCTATCTGACCAACAACGCCGACTCCATCACGGATAACGTGTTCATCCAGTGCTGTCTCTTTGGAAAGTCGGTTTACGCATAGGCGACTGGTCGTGGGATGACGGGTGTCTACGTGACGCTCATCATCCCTATACGAGAAACGCTCAAACAAAGGAGTTAAGGCATGAGCAAGACAAATGTGATTTTTGACGTATGTGTCGTAAATTATCGTAACGGCAAAGTGAGTCTTTCTAGGCGTTATCTGCCCGAGGACATACGGCAAGACGAATTAGAAGAAATCCTCTACAACGAGGGTGGCGAGGAGGCGTACAACTCCGATTGCGTCATCATGTTCTCTAAAACGCCCATCACGATTGAAGACACACGTAACGACGTGGCCGAGATTGACACGGAAGGGTTAAACGTGGAGGTGCTCAATGCGGAAAACGACTAAGAAAGCGTTGCGAGAACTTGAGGAAGACGGCCTAGCGGTGAACATCAACCAATACACTGACGAGCAGCTTGCGGAGCTCCGCAAGAAGGGGTGTACCCACGTGGCTCTGTCTAGGGGTGTGAACGGATTGAACGGTGCCGAACTTGCGGACGACAACGGCAAGCGGTACGTGATAATCGGACGCAACACAACACTTTTCAAGATGGTCTAATGGTGTCTGACGGACGGGTGTCCGTCGGTCATCCATGACCACTATACAAGAACGAAAACGTCCAACCAAAGGAGTTTACTATGGCCAGCGTAAAAGAGGCTTATGCGTCCATTGAATCTGAACGCATACCGCGCGAATGTTATCGCCGTGGCGTGCGTGCGTACGCTCTCGGTATACTGAAAAAGCTCATGGACGGCGATAGCGAGACCGCCAACGGCGACACGCCGCTGAATGAGCTCAACTTGATGCACATCACGCACAATGGCGACGGCGACAAATACCCCATAACCGACCGCAGCAAGGAGGCGAAGGAAATCATCCGCCGTGCGTGCTATGGTGCCACGTTCCTAGTGTCTAACGAGGACATAGCGAACCGCCTATACACCAAGGCGCAAAAGGCCAATAATCGCATGTACGAGAACGCCATGGAGAGCCAAGTGGAGGCGGTTTGGGACGCATTGGGCGTACTAAAGGAGCTTGCTTGACTCCGCACCTCTTAAAGGGGTGTTTCCTTGGGGGAAAACGGTCGGCCACTGTCTCTCGGTTGCCGGGTTCCCACACTGGTTTCATCTTACCTACACGAACAACATCAACCACTAACAAAGGAGTAAATCAATGTCCATCGCTATCAAAATCCTCAACCTTGGCGTTATCGCTGACAAGAAGGTCTACTACAAGAACAACGGCAAGTTCGTTCCCATCATCAACCCCAGCATGGTGCTGAGCGTGGACGCCTACGGAGCCCATGCAGCGTATCCCACTGGCAAGGGTGTCGCCAAGCTCGTGGACGACTTCTACGTCAAGGCTGAGAACGGACGTGGCATGGTGTCGGCACCGACCGTAATGCGCACGGTGACTGTCAATGCGGTCAATCCCGTGACTGGGCGTGAGTTCAGCTACGAGGTTGAAGCTACTCGCAAGAGCAACACCGTATCGCTCTACGTTGAGCTCGTTTCGAGCGACGGCACGAACGAACGCATCAACCATCCGCTTGTCAACAACACTTATCCGTGCAAGACGAACGGATTTGGCGAAGGTTCCGACCTTCAGTGCATCGCTGCTCAGATTCAGCTGGAAACTTCCACTGGCCACATGGACCCCAAAACGGCAGAATTTTTTGCTGCCACCGAAATCGAAGGGGAAGAGCGCATTCCTTCCTACGCCGAAAGGGTCATGATTCCGAAGGAAACGACCGACAAGGTGGTGAAAATTCTTCAGAACGCGTTCCGCGAAATCAAGGAATTGGGTGTCCTCGTCTGCTACGACGAAAACAAGGAAGGCTTCAAGCTGCTCAACGGCAAGAAAGAAGATTTCCGCTTCGGCTCTCGCTCCGTAGTCACCGAAGACGAAATTTTTGTTCCGGACGAAGCCTTCTCCGTGGTTCCGCTTGAGGCGACTCCGTTCGGCCTCGCCCACACCTACTCTGGCGTCATCATGAAACGCTAGTCCGAACTGAAACCGAACGGCTCACCTTATGGGTGAGCCGTTTCTTTTTGTTTATTGATATACATGGAATGGGGGAACGGCTTATATATTGGCTTGGGAGCGTCCACGGCCATCGCTAGGCGTTTATTTTCGTTTGCCCTAGCCGTGCATGGGCGGATATGTTTTTGCCGTGCATGGCCGTTTAATTATCAATCCCCGGTCGGTCCACTCCCCAGATCGGTCCGGGCTTCCGCTCGATGTTTATTTCACCTATACGAAAAGGAGTTAAGCCATGACAGAAACAAAACAGCTTTATTACCGCTACGAAACTACGAAGACCGATAACGGCAGCGTGTACACGAAGGCCGAGGGTAACGCCTACGTGGTGGTCATCCGCAACGGCAAGGACATGAGGGAGCTCTGCCAGCCGTTCGGCGCAGCCGAGCACGTGGACGGCCTTTTGGACAAGGTGCTTGGGTTCATGGCTGGGTACGGACGGCAAGACGCTGGGACGACCGACGAGACGAGCTGGAACGAGCCGCCTCGCTTCAACTGGAGCGACCCCAGCTGCTCGTTCGCTGGAGACGGCGGCGTCACCTCCGCAGTGGTCTACTTGGACGACATGCCGAGCAAGGTGGCGTCCGACCTCGCCGTGGCCGCCGTGGAAGTGGAATTCACCGACGAGGAGCTTGAACTGTGGAACAAGTGCACATACGCTCTGAAGGATTTCATCGTGGCCGCCATAGACAAGATTGACGGGACGGACATACACGAGGAATAGATTTACTTAACTCCAACGGGAACGCCCGGATTCGTCCGGGCTTCCCATAACCATTTATTTTGGACTGGGATTTCTATATCGACCCCATGCCCAACGTGAAACAAACCAACAAATCAAAAAGCGCATCTGCGGCTAAAGGAGTAATACATGTTCAGACGATTCGCTAAAACTAAATTTTTGCGAACCATGGCGTTCATCAGCGGCTTGCCGCTCGTCCGTCCGGTGGTGGTCGCATCCCACAACAACGCTGACTTGTACGGACGATTCAAGAAGTAGCACTGCGTGGGCGAGTCCGGGCGTCCGCGTCCGGACTATTTTTCCTATACAAGAAACGAAAGGAGTTAAAAATGGGTTTTACCGCAACTGAAATCAAGGACTTTGCAAGCAAGGCGACCGCCGCATTGAGCCAAGTCAGATGGTTCCACGGAGTCACAATCGACTTCCACACGAATCCGCTCTGCATCATCAAGCACGACATCAGAATCGTGCTGAGCGAGAAGCTCATGAAGGCGTTCAAGGTGACCAGCTCGACGAAGCCGTCAGAAGCACGCAAGCGAATCGAACAGCACATGAGCGTCAAGTTTGACGGCAACCGCCTTTACCTCAACTTTGAGGGGGGTGAGGGAGTCGGCACCGAGACGGTCAAGGTGGAACTCAAGTGCGCCATTGTGGACATCGAGCAAGACGGCTTTGCTAACTTCCTCAAGTACAGTCTCAAGTATGGTGTGGAGGCTTATCGAGGCGACCAAGGCGATGCACTCCGAGACCACGGATATTTTGGGAAAAAGGACTGAGGGGCAGCTAGTCACCCTTAATTCTTAACTCCTAAAAGGGGGACGGGTCGAGCTCCGTCGGGCGTCCCCCAACGGTTTATTTCCTTTACATCAAGAAACCAGCAAGCAAGCGAGGTAACATGGCTATCGTAGCATTTAATTTCCGTCTCGTCGACTATGACGACCCACGCATTGACGAGATGCCCCAGGCCACGGACGCATCCAGCGAGGATAACGGATGGGACATCGTACGGCAGAAGGCCAGGGATTTTATTCAAGACACCATCCACGACACTCCGTCGAACATTGACGACCTTGATAGAAAGATTTTGAAAGGCGGCTGCCTCGACGAGAACGGCACGACCGTAGAATATCGGTACGACGGCGAAGTGGACGGCGACGAGGTTGAAATCGTGGCATCGTCTTGCGGCGACACCGCAAGCGTGACCATCACACGGCAAAATGTTGGCACCATCCACTTTAACGCAAGGGTATACGCATAACCAAGGGAAACTACATGGCAGCAAAGAACACTACACGAATCGTCAAGCCCACCAAGAAGCGCATCTGCGGCTGAGCTAGTCAGCGGTAATGCCCAGATCGGTCCGGGTTTCCCTCGTTCCCCTATCTGATGTATACAAGAACGAAAGGAGTTAAGAAATGACAAACGAAGAATTCATCGCATTCCACAAGCGTTGCAAGGACGCTTTCGGCAACATCTTCCGCCACGGGGCGAGAGTAAAGGCTTTCCCCCACCGAGTCTATGGATGGACTGAAGTCGCCATCGACCGGGAAGGCAACGTGATGGTGTTCAGCGGAGAACACGGCTCTAGCAACCCCGAGGGGGTGGTTGGCGTGCTTGACGGCAAGGTAATCGCCACATCGCACAGCAACGGACGCTTCCAGCCCGCTTGCCGAACGGTCAGCGTGTACAGTGACACCTATCCGACCATCGTAAAGGTGGCATACGGCACTAGCTATCCGACCGAGGTCGGCATGGACATGGAGACTGCCGAACGTGCCTTTGAGATGTTCAAGAGCGAAGCGGAAACCGCCAAGGCTAACAATGAAGCCGAGGACAGCAAGAAAGCAGCGATTTTGGCCGAAATCCGCAAGTACACCAAGTATCGTGGGTTCACAAAAAGTTTGAAGGACTTGCATGGCCAATGGTTTAGGTGGTGCCGAACAATCGCAAATGCACCGAACAACACTGACCACGATAAAGTTTTTTGCAGTATTTCTGAATGGGGTTGCCGTGGGTGGCACTGCAACTGCGAAAATTTGATATTGTGGGGAGGTCCGGCCACAAAGCGATACAAAGGGGAGTGTTCTTGCGGTCTTTCCAAGGCGGAAGGCACTGAAGTGAGCAAGGAAACTTTTTACAAGGCGCTTGTGGCCTACCTCAAGAGCGAGGATTCCGACTTCTGCGAAAACGTTGACCGCTTTTTCAGCCACGTGATGTGTCGTATGGGTAAGTTCTCGTTGGTGTGGGATGACGGAAAGGAACGCTTTTTCATCAAGAATTTCGGCAACTTTCCGAAAAACTACCCCTACCGGGGAGCCGCCTGGAGAGACGGACTCCGCAAGGCGACCGAAGACGAGGAGAAAACCATCACCAAATGGGTCAAGGTTTGCGGAGACTGCAAGACTGACACCGCCATGGTGAATTGGTCTAAGAGGGTGTGGCGAGACCCCACCGAAGAGGAATTGAACGAACTTCCTTAACTCCATGTGGGGTGGCTCTCCGATGAGGGGAGCCACCTTTTACGGACGCCAGCGCGTGTCGTCACTGTCCAGACTCGGACGGGCGTCCACCCGGCTGCTATCTGAAGTATACAAGAAACAAGGAACCCAAAACAAAGGAGTTAAGATATGGGCGTTGTGATACCAAAGGGTCAGAAGACCATTGACAAGCGCAAAAAGGCCATTGCGGACAAGGCAGTCGCTGCCGAACCGAAGGCGGTAACCCTGAGCGAACTGAAGGTGATTGCCGACCTCATCAAGAGCGGTACACCGTGCTACCTCTTCAACGGTACCAAGGTTACCCTGGACGGCACCAAGCTTACGGTCGGCTGGGCTGACGGCCACGCCATTGACAAGGCGAAGACCAACCCTCTCGACATGCTGTGGGACGTTACCGAGCTGCCCACCAAGTCACCGAGCGTTACCGCCATTGGCGACGGCTACTCGGTCGTGGTTCGTCCGAACAGCAACGGTGTTCAGTCGGTCATGTTCTTCAAGAAACCGAGCAAGCCGACCACGATGGGTCACGAAAACAAGCTCTCCGTTATTGAAAAAGTTAATTGGATTAACGAAGGAAAGCCGTGCGCCTATCGCTATGGTTTTGGTTTCAAAGGTGCCAAGGCACACCGAATCACCACGGGCGAGGCCAAGGAACGCCTTGCGAAGGGAAAATATTTTGAAGTTGACATTGAACACACTCGTGTTGGCGATGTGAGCGGTGAATACCTCGTATTCTGCGAATACTCCGCTGCCGATATGGACTAAGTTTTCTTAACTCCGGAAACGCTCCCCCTTTTACAAAAGGATTTTTCTCATGCCCAAGGAACTTACAGAAGAACAGCAAGACCATCTCACACGTGCGGTGGTCAGCAAGCAAAATTGTGGCAATATCGCCATTGAGGTGAGCGAGGCCATGAAAGCTTTGAAGGAAATGTATCCTAAAGAGTCCATCGTGTACAACAAGCTCAACGAAATTTTCATACATCTGAAGAAAGCCGAGGAGGACGGCTGTCGGTTGGTGGACGCGTTGCGCGTGGCCTACGGGTTTGAACCCCTATACTTCAAGAAACCGGCCGAAAAGATACCGGCCTACCGCTTGCGAGCCTAAATGACTGCGGATCGATCGCCGGGTGTCCTCGACCGGTTCATCTCTCCTATACAAGGAACAAACAACCAACCACAAAGGAGTTAAGATATGGCACAGCAACTGCTTACCAAACCCATCATCAACGCGCTCGCGAAACGTCCCTACGGCTGCGAGGACGGCGTAGACCGCGACCAGAAGAAGGTCATCGCCCGTTTCTTTGGCGGCTGCGCGTTCGTCTGCTACGTCCTCGAGGATGACCACTTCTTCAAGGAGTACAAGCAAGATGCGAACGGTCGACTGGTTCCGACCAGTACAGACGTGTCTAACATCGACGAAAACAAGGTCGTGTTCTGCGCACAGTCGATAGGCAACGGTCTGGAGCTCGGCGGAACGTCGCTCAAGGAGGTGTTCAGCACCAGGTTCAAACCGTTCGGCCTCGGAATCGAGCGTGACAAGTTCGTTGAGCCGCTCAAGCACACTCTCGGCGAGCTGCGCAAGAAATACAGCGAGGAATGGATGTAGCCACCACCCTCGCTGGGGGAGGCGGCAGAGGGGTGCCGTCCTCCCTATTTTCTTTCAAGGAGATTTTATGAATAAGAAGATTAGACAGCTCGCGAAACCAGTCGTGACCCAGTTCAAGCAAATGTTTTCTCGCTTCTGCAACGGCGACGCCAAACACGTGAGCTACGGCGACTGGAGCTGCGGTCGTGGCGGTTACGATAAGTGGTTTGAAATTTATTTTAGAGGAACCGCCGTGTGCGACTGCGTGAGCGGTGAATGCGATTGGTTCGGCGATACCAAGGAAATCGGGTTGACCGAGACTGACTTTCAGACCATCAAGAAATACATTATCGACCATTATGAACGCACGAGGTTCGTCGACTGACTCCCCGGACCGGTCCGGGTTTCCTCGAACCGGTCATTACACCTATACAAGGAACAAAGGAGTTAAAATGAAATACTTTGGAATCGAATCCGACCGAGAGTTGAAACCGGTCGACGAAACGCTTGTCAAGTTCGACACAGGCACGGACGAGTGGCTGTACGTGTCCAAGCAGTCCACCGAAGTCGAGGCTGACGGGCGCACCATGAAGCTCAAGCTCGGCGCGTGGGTGTACAGCAAGTCGCCTGAGTACGGCAGTTCCTGCGACAAGGCAGTCCCCTACGGCGTACAGCTCTGCCTCATCCCCGACGCGAGCACCATCGGGCCGAAGCTGAGAAAGAGCATAGCCGACACGCACGGGTACGCCGACCGCGACATGGTGGACGAGTGCGACGCGTACCAGTGCGGCTACTGCATCAATCTGCCGTTCGCCGCGCATCTTCTGAGCGTCAAAAACGGTGTGAACAATCCGCGAGTGCAGAAAATCCTCGGATTTGTCGGCACGGTGGCCGTCGACGCCATCTTCGGCACGATTGGGGTCCACGTAGACCGGCAAGTCAATCGAGTCGGCCGGACCGGCTGGGACGAGGTCAAGGAGTGGCTCGAATAATTTCTACCGGCCATACCGGTCCGGGTTTCCCCGGACTGGTTATATTTTCAGTGTACTTAACAAGGAGCCGTTATGGACATGATTGAAGCCATCGAGACTATCGAGAAGGCAAAAATACATTTTCGTTGTCAAATCGCAACTATCACCGGGGTGGACCGTGCCAAGACACCGAACGTGAAGTATGCTTGCGAAGGTATCGACATTACCGTCGAAGGTCGTCGGAACGGCAAGTGGTTCGTCGCCGGCGCGTGTCACCGTGCCGACGGAAAGAACAACGTGACATATTTCATGTATGACCGTGACGACGAGACTGCCGAGGCGCAGTACACGCCCAACGACACGTTCGAGGAGCTCGAGCAGATGATTATCCGTTTCACCGACACTGACGCCAAGCAAGACGGCGGGGAGGTGGCAGCCATGAAGTAATCAGTCCGAACTCCGATGAGAATGCCGAGGCCGGTCCGGGTTTTCCCAGCCCGGCTATTTCTTCTATACAAGAAACCAAGGAGTTAAAAATGGCAGAAAAGAAAACTTGGGAAAACGTCTACGTTCTCCGTCAAGAATACAACCCGCATCAACGTTGCTGGTTCCCCATCATCGTCTATCTGAACCGCAGCAAGCTGTCCAAGACCCTTAATAGGTGGTGGGAGGAGGCTCTGTGCACCGAGACCGGCGACAGCTTCTACCACTCCGAAGTCAAGGACTACACGTCCACCACGAAGAATGGTACGGACAAGTGCGACCCCAAGCACGTAGAGTTCCTCGTGAACCAGTGGAAGAACGAGAACGACCACGCGGTATACGAGGTCAAGAAGCTCAACGTGTACCGGAAGGGTGCGAGACATGGGTAGACTGGTATATAGGGTGGACAAGACGGCACTCAAGGTCGTCCGTGTCCCCGAAGATTACAACGAATGTGGCTTCTGTGGTCATTGGAAACCGCATGACGAATTTATCGACCGCTTCATATTTTCGCGACCGAACTGCGCTGCTTGTGAAAAATTGGGAGAAAGCCGACTGTGGGACTTGCTCAGACATAAGCAAAGAATTTGTGAAGACCACGAGAGCGAAATCCGGAAGCTTACCGACGACATCGCGATTTTTAATCAATGCAGCAGCAATACAGTACATCACCAAGGGAATGCGAACCGTCGTCATGACCGGACGCTGGCACAACCGGCACGGTTCCGACGGTATCGACAAGCCTCGCGTGTTCTCGAATATGAAAGCCGCCCACGAGGCGGTAGCAGACTCCGTCGAAGTCTACCTCAAGTCACACGGTGCTATCGATGTCGACGGTAACATCAACTACGACGCCGTGTACACCATCAACGGTGACGGGGTGATGGACGGAAAGGTGCCGTATAAGACCATAAAGGAGCTTCGCAAGTCTCTTATGGGTCGAGACGGATATGACGTGTTAATCGACATAGACAACGACGGCACGTGGGCAGAATGGTGCCTTAACACGGTCATCTGCGAAGACTAATGTAAACTAACGGCCGAACCAGTCCGGGTCTCCCCGACCCGGTTATTTCTTCTATACAAGAAACCAACCACGCAAAGGAGTTAGAAATGAAATCTTGTGTAATCCCTACCGAAAAGACCGTGGCTGCCTTCAAAGACTACGACTTCGAGAACTGTGATGTTCCGGAGAAGTATTGGGGCGACTATACCAATGCGAACTTCTTCCGCAAATACTTCATCCCCATCGTCCGCAAGGAACTCAAGGCGATGGCGAAGGCTATCGGTGCTACGCTCAAGTTCGAACCCAACCACTTCGACTGGTCTGCGTTCTTCGGCAAGAACGGCAAGTACGTCTATGTTCACTGCGATGACGCTCGTTGGAACGACTGGTACGGCCAATTGTACTACCGAACGGCAGAAAGCGAAAAGGACTACCGAGGCGGTCTGAACAACTGGACAAGCTACGACAAGCTCCAAGAACGCGTGGCGGAAATGCTCGACCGTTAAACTGGCTCGACTGGTCCGGGTTTCCCCGGACCGGTTATTTCTTCTATACAAGAAACAACCAACCACAAGGAGTTAAAAATGGGTTACAGCTGCGAATATCACCGTACTACCAAGGCACAAATCGACGCCTATGTTAAGTCGATCAACCCCAACTACGCCGAAGTCGTCGGAGTGACCGGTGCTTGGGTCAAGTTCATCGTCAAGTTAACCAACAAGCCGTGCGCCGACTTGCTCTTGATGCACAAGGACAAGGAAGGGTATGTTTGGTACAAGGCCATCAGCGCGTCGTCCGGTCCGAACGTGACCAACCAGAGCGTCGCTCGCTGGCTCAAGAAGGAATACGCCGCCCGTGGCCTCACTCCGAGCGACGACCTCCAGAAATGGCTCGACGACTGCGACAAGAAGGCAGCCGAGGCCAAGAATCAGAAGGACAAGCTCAAAGCCTTCGCCAGCAACCTCGAAGTAGGAAAACGTTACCCAGTCAAGCACGCGTTCTCTGCGGGTCCGTACAAGTTCGAAGTGGGCGACGAATTTATCTACTGGGGCACCCTGCCGAAGAGTAGAAAGCGTCTCTCGTGGCACAAGGACGGCTTGCCGTACAATTTCCTTCTCTCGATCGATCTCTTTATCGAATAAGAACGTGCTAAAAGGGGTTGCCCAACGGGCAATCCTTTTATTTGGGAACAGTTCGTGAACGCTTTCTGCCG
>Ga0129306_1002217_pt1 | contig 18104 bp, 22 predicted proteins | sample P827metagenome_FD_94438 | JGI IMG/M metagenome (GOLD analysis project Ga0129306, IMG submission 94438) | Capybara group fecal microbial communities from Wisconsin, USA - P827 metagenome | ecosystem: Host-associated > Mammals > Digestive system > Large intestine > Fecal | place: USA: Wisconsin... | reverse complement strand
TCCAAAACACAATCTTATTGTTTCAGGAATCTTTTTAAATGTAATTGAAAAGATAGAAGTAACAAATGAGTGTAGCAAAAAAGATTTGCCCTTTTGAGAATAAAAGGCATTATCAAGAACATAGAGAAATCAGAAATATATGTTTTTGGGAAATGCTATATCGTTTGAAAATCCAGTAAAATCAAGGGATTCAAGGATTGCTTCTGTTTTTGGGATGTTGTTTTTGGGGATTTGGGAAAAACATATCCCATTTTTGGGAGATTCATATTGTTTTTGGGAAAATGGATTGTGTTTTTGGGAAAACCTGAAAGAGCCAGAAAGAAAGGTAATAAGATATGAGGAAGAAAGGCTACAAGGGAAGATGCACAAAGAGGTCAATTTCTAAATGTGAGGATGTATGCAGAACCTATGATGCAGTACAGACAGCGTATGTTGATATTTTGCAAGCGGATGAATCTATATTTGAAATCAGGTGCAATGTTCTTCTGGAGGGATTATCAGATGGGGATTATACCTCTGATTTTGTATGTGTAAAGGCTGGTGGAGATTTGCTGGTGAGGGAGTGTGTATTTAGAAAATTTCTCACAAAACCATTGACTGTAAAACTGCTGGATGCTTCAAGGAATTACTGGTTAATGCGTGGGGTGACTGATTGGGGAATTGTGATTGACAGTCTGGAGGTGGTTGCAGATGAATAAGAATGATTTGTTTAAGCTGCAATCAGAAAAGGGAACAGAGCTTGTGAGGATTATAGAAACAGAGCAAGACAAGCTATATGTCATTGATTGTATCAAAAGAACAATGCCAAAGTGGATAACGAAAGAGGATTTATCTGGATATGTGGAAAGTACAGAAGAAGAATTGTATTTGCTGACAAATAGGAAGCTGCCAGAGCTGGAATCTCTGGATATGGAAAAGACAAAGAAAATGTATCAGAGATATACCTTGATTGCTGGACTGCTGCCATTTGTAACACAAGAATCATACAGAAATACTTTGATTGTTGAACTGTCAAAGCAGAATGATATTACAAAGCAAACTATCAGAAATTACTTGTGTCTGTATCTGGTATATATGGATATTACAGCTCTTGCACCTAAAGAAATGACAGAAAAAGAGCTGACGATTGATGAAAAAAATATGCGTTGGGGATTGAATAAGTTCTATTACACCAGACATAAAAACAGTTTGCAAACTGCCTATACTATGATGCTTCAGGCAAAATATTGTGATGGAAATGGGAAACTGCTGCCAGAATATCCTACCTTCAACCAGTTTCGTTATTATTTTCGCAAGAATAAGAATATGCGTACTTACTACATTTCAAGGGATGGTGTGAAATCATATGAGAGAAACAACAGACCATTATTAGGGGATGGGGTTCAGGAATATGCTTCTCATGTGGGTGTAGGAATGTTTGATGCGACAATATGTGATATTTATTTGGTGGATGATAGTGGAAATCTGATAGGCAGACCAACTCTGACAGCTTGTGTAGATGCATATAGCAGCTTATGTATGGGGTATAGTCTTAGTTGGGAAGGTGGAGTTTACAGTCTTAGAGGACTGCTTCTAAATATGGTCACAGACAAAAAGAAGCATTGTGAGAGCTTAGGAATTGTTATTGAGGATTCAGAGTGGGATTGCTGCAAATTGCCAGCGGAGATGATTACAGATATGGGAAGTGAGTACATATCAGATAATTTTGAACAGATAACAGATTTAGGGATTATGATGGTGAATCTCCCCTCATATAGACCTGAATTGAAAGGGGTAATAGAAAAGTTTTTTGACTGCATACAAGGCTATTTCAAGCCATATTTAAAGGGAAAAGGGGTAATTGAGCCTGATTATATGGAGCGTGGAGCAAGGGATTATAGAAAAGATGCTTGCCTGACAATGGAGGATTTTGAAAAGGTGCTGGTTCGCTGCATCCTTTATTACAATACGAAAAGGATTATAGAGAATTATCCATATTCTGATGTGATGTTGCAGTCAGAGATACAACCTTTTTCGTGTGCTATATGGGAATGGGGCAAGCTGCAAGAGGGAGCAAATCTGATAAGTGTGGATAAAAATACGCTTATATACACGCTTCTTCCACGAACAGAGGGAAGATTTACACGATTTGGATTAAGAGTTAATCGTATGCGTTACCATTGTGACGGATATATAGAACAGTATCTTGATGGTGGAGAGGTCACAGTTGCATATAATCCAGATGATGTATCTGCTGTATGGCTGGTGGATAAAGGGGGATATATTCGTTTTGACCTTATAGAATCACGATATAAGGGAAAAGCATTAGCAGATGTTCAGACAATGCAAGGAAATCAGAAAGAGCTTGTAAAAGGGGTGTCAGAGGATAATCTTCAGGCAAAGATTGACCTTGCAGAACATATCAAAGCAATATCTCAAAGTAAATCTTCAGATGGTTGTGTAAATATCAAAGGAATCAGGAAAACAAAGAATAGGGAAAAAGCAAAGCAGCATATTGATTATGTGAAAGAGGGTGGTTTGAATGGTACGCTTGACTGATATTATAAAGGAACTTCCAGAGATGAAATCAGGGGATGAGCTTAGAAAAGAATTTGCAGTTATTCCAGAATACGATAATAAAGTATGCGAATATGGAGCAGCTACAAGACTGATGGCATTATCTGATTTGTATGCTGTCTATGTTCCTTCTGGAATGTCAGAGGAAATATATAGCAAGCTGTATCTTGCCCTGATACGCTCTTTACAGAAAAAGAGTACAAAGGTTGCTATCAGGCAACAGAATCAGAATTTTAGAGCGATTCAGGGATTGGAATATGGGGGAATCATAGGAGGGTCAGATTCGTTCAGTATCATAGGTTGTAGTGGCATTGGAAAGAGTTCTGCAATCAATAGGGCAATCAGTATCATTACAGAGAATAAAATTATTGAGGTCGAAGAAACACAATCAAAAATTATTCCTTGCTTAATCGTACAATGCCCTTTTGATTGTTCTGTAAAATCCTTATTACTTGAAATCTTGCGTAAGGTGGATGAGCTGATAGGCAGTAAATATTATGAAAATGCAATCAGGGCAAGGAGTACAACTGACCTTCTAATAGGTAATGTCAGTCAGGTAGCACTTAATCATATAGGACTGTTGATTGTTGATGAGATTCAAAATGTATGCAATAGCAGAAATGGAAAGAATCTGATAGGTTCGTTGACACAGCTCATAAATTCTAGTGGTATCAGTATTTGCATGGTGGGTACACCTGAAAGTGCAGTATTCTTTGAATCTGCTATGCAGCTTGCAAGGCGAAGTTTGGGATTGCAGTATAAAGCAATGGAATTTGATGAGAACTTTATCAATGTGTGTAAAATGCTTTATTCCTACCAGTACACAAAGAATCCTTCAGAGATAACAGATTCAGTCATAGAGTGGATATATGAGCATAGCAGCGGTATCATTTCTGTTGTTGTCAATCTGCTTCATGATGCACAAGAGATAGCGATACTTTCAGGAAAAGAGGAACTAAATCTTGAAACCCTGAATGAAGCATATCAAAAGAGATTGTCCTTATTGCATGATTATATTGAGCCTACAATTCAAAGGAGAAAGCAGACTACTCAAAAGAAAAAATCGACTGCTGCCTTGCCTGAAATACAAACAGAATCCCTTGATAATAGGAATCTGATAGCTGATACAGTAAAGAAATCAAAGAAGGAAAACAAAGATATAGTAGAGCTATTAAAGGAGCATATACAGATTGTGGAGGTGAGAGCATGATTACATATTTTCCAAAAGTATATCCTGATGAGCTTGTTTATAGCTGGTTAGCAAGATGTTATGTGAAGTCTGGTTATCCTACATATACTTATTTTGCCGAAGATTTTTTTGTGAATAAGTCAGCGATACCAGATGTAGAATTTTTGAATGAATACACAACTGCTGCCTTAGAAGTCATATCAAAGGTTAAACCGATAGAAAATGTTTTGATGGAACATACCATGTTTCCCTACTATGCCAGATTTATAACCAGAGAAGAGAGAGAAAAGGCATATAAAAATATGCTGTCAAATCAGGCATCGTATTATCATATACCACGATTCAAAAAGAAATGTGGGAACTTTATTAAGTATTGTCCTTTATGTGCGAATGAGGATAGGGTCAGCTATGGAGAAGCATATTTCCATAGAATACACCAGATTGACGGAATAGAAATTTGTCAAAGGCATAAATGCAAGCTACTTGAAACAGAAATCATAATAGGAAAGACTTCACCACGAATTTACAATGCAGAGGAAAAAATACCATATGAGCAAGAGGTCATACATTCTGATAACGATTTGGAATGTAAGATTGCTGATTATGTGATTGCAGTATTTCAGGCAGATTTGCAGATTGAAAATGATGTTGCATATGGTGAGTATCTTCATTATAGATTAGCAGATACAGCGTATTCTTCACCTAGAGGGTTAGTAAGAAACATAAGTCTTATGCTGAATGAGTACCTTGATTTTTATAAAGGCTATGAATGGAATACGATTGATAAAGTGTGCCAGATGCAGCAGTTTTTTAAGAATACCAGAAGGAATCCTCTGGAAATATGTTTATTAGCGTATTTTTTAGGGATTAAGGCTGATGAGCTTGTGAATATGCGTATGCCTGATATATCGCCTACGGAATCATATGATAATAAAATATTAAGGCTACATGAAAAAGGCTTGAAATATACGGAAATAGCAAGGATTATGGGTGGTTCATACGATAGTGTAAAGCTCATTGGCAGAGGGAAAGCAAATAAATTGAAAGATGGGGTATATATTCGTAATGGTGCTGGTGGTAGAAAAGCTAGAGATTGGATGCAGTTCGACAAAGATACATTACCTAAAGTACAAGAACTTATTTTCTCTATTATGAATCAAACTGAAACAATACCTAATAATGCTTCTATCGCTGGGATTGAAAGAGAATTAGGTTTGAAAAATGGGAGTATGAAGAAAATGCCACTATGCAAATCAGAGATTGAGAAACGCAGATTATCTCAGGAAGAACTATGGGCGAAAAAGGTTGTGTGGGTTGTTAAGAAAATCAAGAATGAAGGGCAGCCTTTGAACTGGAAACGCATTAGAGAATATACGAATATGAGAAACCAGAACTTTCAGGATTGTAAGCAATATCTATCTGCCTATGCTGGTGAAGAACTTGCAACAGAAATAAGCAGATTGTTATAAACATTACTGCTGCCGATTCAAAACTTGAAACTATTATTTTATGTGTGAAAATCAGACCATGCACAAGAGAAGTGTATGGTCTTTTTTTATTCTGAAGCTGGTTTACATTGAGAATCATGGACTTTTGTACTATAATAGTTGATAAAGGAATTAGGATAGTTGACAAACTAATTATGATAAAGAAGGTGATTTGGTGGCAAAGACTATAAAAGAAAAAAATCAGATGGAATGTAATGTAAAGGCAAGGGAGAAATATAACAAGAATAACACAACATCAATCGCAATTCGTTTTATGAAAAATACGGAAGCTGATTTGTTGGAAAAACTAGAATCGGTGGAGAATAAAGCTGGTTACATAAAAAGACTGATTAGAGAAGATATGGAAAGAGAAAAACAAAGACAATATGAGCAGTTAGGAGAGTGAGGGCAATGTGGGGATGGTTAAGTTGGCTTGCTGGTTCTGGTGCTGGTGCTGTATTTGGTGGAGCTAGGATTGCAACAGGATTGGCGAAAGACAGATTTGAAAAGAAAATTCCAGCAGAGTTTTGGCGAAATAAAGACTTAATGGATGCTGATAAATTAGATGTGAATGTATCGCCTGAACAAGTAATGAAGAATTTAGAAAGTGGAAAGTATTATCTTCCAGATTATCCTATTGGATTTGATATGAAATACGAAAAGGAATATGAAGAAGATAAACAGATACATGGATTCTTATATGCTTATAAGAAAGCAGCAAGGGGAGAGTATGGTAAAGCCAGAAAACTCCAAACAGTTATTATAGACGGAAAAGAATATGAATACCTAACGAGATATGCTATATGGACTGGAGATAGTGAGTTTCATTATGAATATATAACGAGGGATGATATGGGACAGTTGGTAAAGTTAATTGGTGAAACAATATCTGGAGAACAGAAAAATTCAGAGGATATATCTAATAATTAGAAAATGTAGGGAAATGATACTTTTTTATGCGGAAGGAGATGAAAACTGAGAAATTGACTGGTATGGTGTTAGAGTATGTGAATGAACATAACGATAGATGCACGAAAAGTATATTTGATAAAATAATAGATTGTGGATATGAAAATGATTTTTTGCAAAAATCAAGTAGCAAGGATTATATTCAACAGATTATATTAGACCTTCATCCAAACAGTCCTAAAATGATTACAACGATATGTTATGTGTTGGGTGCTTATGCTAGATATTTAGAGCTGGAAGATGTTTACCAAACTATTCAAAGTATTGATAGACAGACTTTATGGATTCAGGCAAAACCAAATGCCGATAAGAAATTTATATCTAATAAAGCATTTAAGGAAGTAGCTCACGATATAGGAATGTGCGAAGAACTGAACGCAAATTATTATCGGTCATTATTTAGATGTATTTATGAAGGAATATACTGTGATGATATGAGTATTATTGCTAATCTTAGAGCAAGTGATATTTCTGGAAATACTGTTACACTTAGAACAGATAATAATGAATCATATCAGTTGGATTTACCAAATGATTTAATTGAGGACTTAAAAGATTTAGCTGAATCTGATGAATGGGAAAGAAAAAATAGGTATGGAACTTTCAGTATTAAAGTAGCTGGCAAACATCCTGATAGTTGTTTTAAGATTGAGAATAGAAACAAAGGTGATTCTGAAACTACATATAGATTTGGTTATTATCAGAGGTTAAGGAAAATTTCAAAGGAATATTTGGAATATAATCTGCTGCCTTCTCAGATTTATGTTAGTGGTATTATGTATAGAGTGTCTTTAAAGCTGAAAGAAAATAATATTACTATTGAAGATGCTTTTGCAAATGATAATAGAAATAGGTTAGTATCACAAATCATTGCAGATGAATTAGAGAGATGTAATTATAAAATCGAGGTCAAAGCATTTAGGGAATTGATAAAGGGGCATTTGGAAGTGTTCAGTTAAAGGAATAGAAAATATAATAAGGTTTCAGGAAATATTGAGATAGTGTGGTGAAGCACTATCTCTTTTTTTGCAAAAATTTAAAAACTCTGATTTGATACCTCAATCAACCATTATAGTCCAGAATTACTATAAAATCGACAAAGAAATGAGGTGTAAAATTGTGGACTTTGGCAGTACATTAAAAGAATTGCGTTTACAAGCTGGACTGACACAAAAACAACTTGCAGTACGAATGAATATCACAAAATCGGTGGTATCGTATTATGAGTTAGGAGAGCGTTGCCCCTCACCAGAGGTACTTACAAAAATTGCAGCAATATTTCATGTGAGTACAGATTACTTGTTAGGGATTGAAAAATCCCCAACAATAGACATATCAGGACTGGATGAAGAGGATATATGCGTGATTCGCTTGATGGTTGAAAGATTAAGACTTAAAAATAAAAGATATTAAGGATATGAGTTGTAGCGTTTTGCTACGACTTTTCCGTTTTACTGCCATTTCCCCAAAAAAGAAGAGAGGTTAAGTATTATGAAAGAAAATGTTACAGCCCTAAAGGCTAAAAAGTGTAAAGTTGCCTTATGGCAATATTTATTTGTTGCATTGTTTTTGATTGTTGCTATTTTTCCAGTTCATAAGGTGTATGCTACAACAGGAAACGAACAGATACCTTCAGTTGTAGTAAGTGATTATTCTAATTTGAAATATGCGATAGAATCAGCTAATGATGGTGATGTTATTGGGATAAATGGCATGATTGAGGTTGATAATGGATATTGGTTATCTTTAGGTGATTATGGGAAAACTGTTACTTTGCTAAGAATGTCGCAAGATGCTGGTATCAAGATAAAAAATACAGAAGGATGCTCTTTCAGGTATCTGATTTTAGATGGAAATAGAAAATCATTTCCTGATGCAGTACCGATGTTGCAGATTGTTAATACACAAAGTTTTTCGATGTATGTTGTAGAAATTAAAAATTGTAATGGTGAATCATCTAATGGTGGAGCTGTACTTATGACAAATAGAAGTAATGGTGAGTGGAGAAAGTGCAGTTTTACTGATAATAATGCAAATAAGGGTGGTCATATCAGCATAGAAGATTGTTCTGAACTGAGAATATTTGAATCTACATTAACTGAAGGACAAGCTGAAATGGGTGGAGCTGTATATTGTTCAGAGTATTCGTATTGTTCTATTAGAGATTCAATATTGACTGATAATCAGGCTGAAATATGTGGAGGTGGTGTTTGTAGTTTTTCTTCCACAATTAGCTTATGCAATACCCTTATTTATGGAAACGCTGCAAAGGCTGGTGCTGATATTGCAACACAGAATGAATCAAGTCCATATTTTGATGATATGGATTCTCTTTATGAAGCAGTAGGTATTAAAGCTGATAGATGGGTAAATGATTATGAAGCTGGTACAGTAGATTTACCAGATTGGATTGTACCAGATAAAGAAAATTGTTTGTTAAAGCTGGAATACTCATCAATTTATGATACTGAGGAATCTGAGAATACTGAGGATGCAGAGCAAACAGAGGGTAATAATCAGAATGAAAATCAGGAATCAGATTCAATAAATCAACCTGATACAGAAAATGAATCAGATGATAATTCAGAAAGTAATAGTGAACAGACTGAATCAGAAAACAATGAGCAAGGAAATCAGGGCAATACAGATTCAGATGAGGGAATAGCAGATAATGACAATAATACTGCTGCCGATGATTCAAATAATAATGATAATACTGCTGCCGATAGTGCTACTGATAGCACCCCTGATTCTACAAATGATTCTGATAGCAGTTCTGAAAATCAGGACAGTAGCAATCAAGAAAATGTGAATGAGGGGGATTCAGAAAAGAATCCAGAGGATGTATCTGATTCAGATTCAAATTCTTCAGATTCAGAATCTTCAAATACTGGTGATAATGCTGATACACAAAATCAGGAGCAACAGAATAATTCAAATGATTCTCAGGATGATAACCAGTCTGAGAACAACAATCAGTCTGATAATAGCAATCAGACAGAAAATGAGCAAAGTGAAGAAAATAGGCAGCAGTCAGATGAAGGGCAGCAGTCTAATGATAATCAATCAAATAGTAATAATCAGGCGAATACAGAGAATCAGGAAAGCAACGATAATCAGAGCAATGATGTATCTGGTTCAAATAATGTAGGTCAGAATGAAAATACCAGCACTAACGATAATAGCAGTTCTGGTAATGGTCAAAGCGATTCTTCTGAGAATGTGAATCAGGGGGGAGTTGATGAGGGAGCTGAGAACACACCTTCCATTCCCTCAAATTCTACAAATACAGAATCAGAGGGTAAGAATCCAGTTGAAAAGACTGATAACAGCATTACAGATTCAAAACCAAATGAAGAATCAAAGGCAGAGGATTCAGGGGATAAGGCAGATGATAAAGCTGAATTGAATAGTAAGCCTTATGATAATACTGCTACTGATACACATGATTCTATAAAGACTGAAAGTAAGGAAGATACCAGCTCTACAAGCAAGCCTGATAAGGTCACAACTCCTAAGAAAACTACTAAGGTGATAAAGACCATAAAGGCAACTGCTAAGAAGGGCAAAAAGGTTGTGTCTGGTACTACTTTGAAAAAGGCTACTGTAAAGGTGAAGATTGGCAAGAAAACCTATAAGGTCAAGTCAGATTCAAAGGGAAAATACAAGATAAAGCTGAAATCAAAACTGAAAAAGGGTACTAAGATTAAAATTACTGTATCGAAGAAAGGCTATAAAACAAAGAGCAAATCTTTGAAAGTAAAATAAATCAAAGCTCCTATATCCGTTGTGGGTGTAGGAGCTTTTTAAAATAGTTCGGTGATTTTAAAAATTTGCTGAGGAAGAGATGTACTAGACTATGTGAAGGTCAAAAAATAAAAAGCCTTTTAAAATGTTAATGGGGGGATGCCTTGAACTGCTGCACTAGTACGAAAACAGTCACTTCCTATAAGAAGAAATTAGTTACTTCTTTTTGTGAATGTTACATCATAACCCAAAACATCAACCAGTTTTATCAGCTCTTTATATTGTAGAGTTTGTCTTGATAATTTATTGGTTAGATTCTGCCTTGTGATTGGTTCTTCTGGATTGGCTTCATTATATAGGTTTACAAGGTCAGTAATAGTTGTATCTTCTTCTAATAGTAAAGCCTTAAAGCGTTTTCTAATATCAATATCATTCATTATAAATAACCTCCTTTTTGTGTGGTGTATATCCTTATTATATAAAGAGAATGTTAAACTGTCAAGAAATAAGTGAAACTATACAGAAATAAATATAACTTAAAAGTTTCAAAAAAGTATTGACAAGTGACACGATAGAGTGTAATATGAAACCACAAAGAAACAAACGAAACGAAAGCACAATTTCACATTAGGAGGTAGATATTATGTTAAACATTTATTTGACAAATTTAGGAAAGTACAATGAAGGTCAGCTTGTAGGCGAATGGGTAGAGTTGCCAGCAACAGAAGAAGAACTTGAAGCAGTAAAGAAAAGAATAGGAATCAATGAACAGTATGAAGAATGGTTCATTACAGATTATGAAACTGATATTTCTGGTTTAGAGGTTAGCGAGTATTCAAATCTTGAAGAGCTTAATGAGTTAGCTGAAACACTTGAAAACCTTGATTCTGATATTATTGAAGCCTTGTTATATTTTGGGATTGAGTTTGATGAAATAGTAGAAAAGGCTGAAGAGTGTATGGTTTATAGCGATTGCAAAGATATGTCAGATGTAGCAATGGCATATGCTGAAGAAACTGGTCTACTAAATAGCATCCCTGAAAATCTCAGATATTACTTTGATTTTGAAGCGTTTGGGCGAGATATGGAGATTGAAGGTAATTTCTATTTTGCAAAATCAGGCGATTGCATCCAGTTCATAGCATAGAAATATTATTCCCCTGATATGGGAAAAGCATATCAGGGGAAACAGTAAAAAGAAGGTGTTTATTATGACAGTATCATATGAATTAGATTTGAATAGTTTTAGAGCGTGGAGTGGTGCAAAATCCACACTTGAAAGAATCCAGCGTGAAAGTAAATGTGAAGCATTAGAAAATGAGCTTGATATGATTTACCCTGAAGGAATGACAGAAACACAGTTAAATGATTTGTTATGGTTTGAGCCTGATTATTGCTATGAATTAGTAGGACTTAGAACAGAAACGCAAATCAATGATGAGATTCAAGAAAAGAAAGATAGACTTCAGGAAATCGAAGAAGAGTTTGATGAGTGGGAGAATGATGAGGACTTGACACCAGAGGAACTTGAAGCAAATAAAGCTGATTATCAAGAGGAAATTGAAGTGTTAAATAATGAGCTTGTAGAGCTTAAAGAAGAGCTTGCAGAGCTTTAAAACCTACCTGATGAGTGCTGGATGATAACCAGCCGAAACACAAGCGAATTATTTTATATATCTACCTTTTTTGTTCGCTTGTGTAGTGGGAAATCACAATGTTATTTGAAGAAAGAGAGGTTTTTATTATGGATAGAGAGTTTTTGTTAGAACATGGATTTGCAGCAGTAAAAAAAGATAATTTATTTGAGGTTGTGCAGATTGGAAAGGTTAAAGAGGTATCTATTGACATAAGTGCAAACAATCCTTCAATGCTATTAGGGCGAACAAAGGAAAATCAAGCAGTTATAAAGGCAGAGGATAAACGCTTGATAGTGTTCAGGGCAGATAAAAATAAGACATATCTTTTAAATGTTCCAGTTGCAGCGATGGATAACATTTGTTTTAAGGTTTACGAGAATGGAGCAAATGAGCTTATTTTTGAACTGGTAGAAAGACAAATTATGGTGCAGATAGTTTATACAATGGGAGAATAGTAGGAGATAAAATTTTATGAAGATGACAAATGTTATTATCAATCACAATAAAATGAATTACTGGACTGTACAAGCAGATACAGAGCGATTTGGAAAAGCTGAAATTCTATTTGAAGGAATCACCTTGAATGAGTGTTTGGATTATATCTGGAAACACAATGGGAATACACCCTATAAAATAGAAGCAGTTGATTTTTTCAATGATAATAAAGTCTGGATTGTAAAGCGTACAAAATGTGGTCATTACTATTTCAATCAAAAGATATGTGGGAAAATCTTTTATAAAAAATTTGTTAGAGGTTGCAAGTCGCATATTATGAGTTTGGTTGAATGTGTTCAAGAAATGGAAATAGCATATTTATAGGAGGAAAATTCATGGAAAATACAATTACAACTGAAAGTATGGAGCTATTACTTGAAGAAATAGTGGATGCGGTAGAAAGTACCAGCGATAGAGATATACAGTTTGAAATGGTAAAAACTATTCTGGAAGATAATGGAATTGTTAGTGTAAGAGATTAAAAATTCATAGGGTGGAACTCCACCCCCTCTAATGCAGCTTGATAGAAATATCAAATAGTCACAAGCCTATATAAATGCAGAGTGGAGAAAGTTTGGTGCTGACCTATCGGCATATCGGGGAGAAAGTTGAGGATAAAAATATGACAGAGCAGACATTAAGAAAAAAATTGAATCAGCAAGGATATAAGCTGGTAACCACAAAAAGCTATGAGCAATACGGAACAAGGATAAGGGAGTATGCTATTGCTGACAGTTCAACAAATGTTATTGTTTCAGGGGAAACAATGAGTTTGGCTGATGTGGAAGATTGGATAAATCAAAATGATGACAACAATTAAATCATAAGATTATCCAGAGTAATTCTGTCCTCATTTTATTAGGGTGAGGACTGGAAAAAATATTGAGCTATTGTTTGCAAAGGTACACATTTTCAAACATTGAGTTTCATTGGAAAAATTAAAAGAAAATCTGTTTATAAAAGTGGCATTGTAAGATTACAAATGTTTGTAAAAGAGAAAGACCTTTACAAATAATTTTGAATTAAGGAGGGTGCATTATGGGTGATATTTATGGTTATTGTCGAGTATCTTCAAAAGAGCAGAATTTAGAAAGACAGTTACATGAATTAAAAGCGTTTGGAATCCCTGATAAATTCATTTTTTGTGATAAGGCTTCAGGAAAAGATTTTAACAGAAAAGCCTATAATAGTTTAGTTGGAACTGATGATACACTTCCATATTTACATGAGGGTGATTTATTGGTTATCTATTCGATTGATAGACTTGGAAGAAATTATCAGGAGATTCAGGAACAATGGAAAAAAATCACAAAGGAGCTGAAAGCTGATATTAAAGTATTGGATATGCCTTTACTTGATACAAGGGGTACAGATGGAAAAGACCTTGATAAGACATTTATATCAGATTTAGTGTTGCAGATTCTTTCATATGTTGCAGAGAAAGAGAGATTGAATACTAAATCAAGGCAAAGACAAGGGATTGATGTTATGCCGATAGTGGATGGAAAAAAGGTATCAATGAAAACTGGAAGAGCGACTGGTAGACCAGCAATCGAATTTCCTACGGATTGGGAAAAGTATTATCAGGACTGGAAAGCTGGAGCTATTACAGCTACAAAGGCAATGGAATTTTTAGGACTAAAGAGAAATAGCTTTTATAAGCTGGTTCGTCAATATGAGGGTACTGCTTAATTTAATATGTGCTGCCTGAATCTCACTCAGCAAAGTATTCATTCAGGCAGCAATGAAGCACATAAACAAAGAAAAAAACAGAAGATATTTTTATAATGGAGGTTGATTATTATGTTTGGAATATTTAGTGCTTTAGTTGGTGCATTATCAGTAGGGCAGCTTATTAAAGAGAAAACAGAAAAGGTAATACCAGCAGAGTATTGGAGAAATACAGAGCTGATGAATATGGATAAATTAAATCTGTCACCTGAACAAGTGATGAAGAATCTGGAATGGGGAAAATACTATTTGCCTGATGTTCCTGATAATTTTGATATGCAGTATATAGCAGAGTATGAGAATGATAAAAGGATACATGGATTCTTATATGCTTACTATAAAGCTGCAAGAGGTGAATATAATAAATGAGGATGATAGGAAATAAAAAACTTCGGTTGGATGTAAATACATTTTTGTTTTTTCGGTGGAATTGGTATCAATGGTATTAGTTCCACCTTAATTTAAAGCCTTTTTATCCGTCAAAATAGCTCTTAAATTAAATGAAAAAATTTTTTTTAGGAAATTTTTAAAGAGTTTTTTGAATAAAAATACAAGAAAATGCATCAAAAACACATAAAATATACATTGTTATTAGGAAAAATTCAACCTTATTTTTATGTTGAAAGATAGCAGTTCGGTGAGAAAAATATACAACTTTTATTCACAAAAACCTTGATTTTACCGATGTTGACAGACTTTTAATCTGGTGGTATGATTCATGCAGTTAGTCACCTTCAGTCAATGGCTGGAGCTGCATAATATTCAAGGAGCATAAGAGTTGTAATATCTTGCCCCACTAAAGATATATTCTTCAGGTGTGGAATCAGATACAATTCTATTTCAAATTTCTAAAGTAATTTCAATTCGTTCACATATGCGTGAACAAAATCCCATGATGGAAAATTTATATTTGGAGTGACATATGTACTGCATATGTTTGTTTAGTGCTGTCCTAATAGGGCAGAGGTACGGAAAATTTAATATTTGGAGGAAATGCTTATGATTAAAACGATTACCACACCAGCAGAAGAGGATATACAAGATTTAGCTGGAAGAATGAAGCTGATGGAAGAGATAGAGGAAATGTTTTTAATGGATATGAATACGCTTCTATATGCTAATGATGATTTTTTGCAAAGTACAATATCGAATGTAGTATCACCAAAACAAAGAAATGAAATATATGGAAAAAATCTATTTGATATTTTTCTATATAGCATGATTTTTCAATATGAGCGTACTGAGGAAAATAAAATAGCCATTATAAGTGCTATCAAAAAGGAATATAGTCAATATTTGAATCCTGAATATGTGGAAAAATTGATTAAAAATATCACTTTGTATTTTGATAGTTTTGATTTGCCAGAATTAAATTTATCAGATTTGAGGGATAAGCAGATTGACGCTATTTTGAAGCTGCCAGACGATGACGAATATAAAATTAGATTATACAGTATTTTGCTGGAAGATTTATATAATACCATGCCTGAAATTGAAAAATATAACAGTATAAATGTGGTATTGAATGACTACTATTTCTTTGTAACTATGCCAGCAGAGGATGAGCAGTTAAGTCAGAAACATAGAGAAATTAACAGAGTTCTAATTGATTCAGATAAACATTCAATACCTGATATGAGTTACCTTTTTGAAGGGAAAACATATCAAGGACATTCAGTAGCGGAACTAATAAAGGATGTTGGATGGAAACCTAAACCTTCAGGGTCAAGAAGTAGACTAGCACAAGAAAATAGATTAAGACAGTTTATGGATTGGGAAACTCAACCTTTAGAGAAAAATAAAACGATAACTGTTATTCGTAGCATTTATGATGAAATGTTGGAGCGTGGAAAACCTAAATTATATGAATCATTGATAGAAATACCTTTGTTGTATGCTCTTTACAATGCAGATAATGAAACGATTTATACAACAAGAAAGAACTTTTTCTATGATATTGGAATAATTTCACCGAATTTTCAGAGAGTACCTATTCAGTATTACAGAGATACATTACCTGAAAATTATATTGAGGATGATTCAGATATTAGTGTAACAAGGTCAGTTTTTTATGATGCAATATACAGTAAATTGAGAGAATTGCTTTTTTCTACATTAGAATCATTAAAAAAACGAAAGAAAATAAGATATAGCACCAGCACAATTATAGTTGTGGCTGGTAAACAAAGAATCAATGTAAGTGAGCTACCTGAAAATGAAGCTATTGAGATTGATAAAAAGATACTTGCTGCAAACGAATATGCATTACAACATACATATTATTTTGACGGAAGAATGAAACGAGCTTGTAATACTTGGGAAAATATAATGCGTTATAGAAAAAATCAGGAATATAAAAAGGTGTATGAAAATTTTATAAATGATAATTATGGATGGTCATACACATATGAACAAATACGGATAACTGCTGGAACAAAGAGCAGTATTGAAAAATCTATTACAGAAGCACAGAGCAAATTGCGAAATACATTGATTCAATATCTGAAGAAAAATAGTCAAACCAGATTAAAAAATAGAAATGAGAGAATCAATGCTGAATATCAAAAATTATTAGAACAAATAGAATCGACTGGATTTTCTAAAGATGTATATAAAGACGATTTTAATAAGTTGTCATTAAAGGTCAGACCATTTCCCAAATATTTCATTGATATTTTTGGAATAATGGTTGATACAGAGATTGACAGAAATCCAGAAATTGAACAGCAGATTGCTCAATGGAAAAAAGCACAAAAACAATGCTAATATCTACCCCACCCCTTTGACCACTATATTACATATTTTATTATAGAGGTGAAAAGGGTGGGGTAGGATATAACAAATAATATCTGATTATCTATTATTAGACTGGTTCAGGTATGGAATCAAGTAAGCGTTCAAAGAGATTGGAGGATTGCAATATGAGTGAAAAATTAAGGAAAAAGATTGATAAATCAATACATAGAGAAACATATTTACTGATGAACACTATGGAAAAAACAGTAGATAATTACCTTCAGGATATATCGTTTGTTGCTGAAGCAAATGTACTTATCAGGAAAATGTCAGAAACTAAAGAATTGCTTGATATAGAAATCGTTAATGAGATTTATTCAGGTGTTGTGGAAAAAATTAAGCAGATATGAGAGGGGGCGATAGCATGGATAATTATGTACCAGTTTCATTTTTGGAATTAGAAAAATATCTTGTTGATATTCTGAATATAGAATCTTTTGACGATACAATGAAACATTCTATAATGAGATTACAGAGCTTTTTCAACAATGAGAATACTGAAAATCTTTCTTTTTATGATATTAAAAGCTATATTGAAGAGAATGTATCGGAAAATTTGAAAAGGTTAAATTACAAGCCTTTTGATAGTGATTTACACAAACTGAATTATGCGATTGTGTGTGTAAAGAATAATTATATCAAGGAACAAAAACGATTAGACATAGAGAATCAGAGGAAATTTCAGGAAAAAATAATATCACAGCAATCTCAAAATACTGATGATGAAGTAATGAGAATGTTAGGGTATGATTCTTCTGCTGATAAAGAAAGCTGTGAGGAAAACATAGAAGCATTTCCTAAAAAGCAAAGGGGTAGACCACGCAAAAGGAAAAACAGTAAGAAGCAAGGAAATAAGATTTGTTTCTATTGTCTGAAATCAAAACCTGAATCAGCGTACTACAAGACAAATAATCGCTTGCACCTTGGAAATGATTCGCATATGCCTATATGCAAGGAATGTATAGCAAAGATTTATGATGATTGTATTCGTATGATTGAGGAAGAAATTGTGAGTAATGATATTCTGGTGGATGGATATTTTATAGAAAGAAAAGCTATTCGCTATATATGTGAAATCAACAATCTCTATTTCTCTGATTCGCTATTTGAAGCTGCAATTAGTCAGGGAAGAGATTCGATGATTAAGTCATATATAAAGCTACTCAACCTCAAACAGTACAAGAACAAAAGTTATTTGAACACGCTTCAAGAGAGCTTGTCTGATAGGGAAGAAAAGCAAGATGAGATTGATATGTCATGGTTGAATCCAAATTATAGTGCCTGATGGAGCATGATTTAAGGTTGAATTTTTGATGAAATCAGATTGAAATTTAGGGTGAATTTGCTATAATAGAGCCATAGGTTGAAGCTCTATATTTTGGGGCAAATCGAATTTGCTCAAAGGGGCAAAAGAATTTTGCTCAACATAAATTTTCAGAAAAACAAATAATGTAGAGAATAGACCTTTAGAGGAAGTGATTTTCACCCCTCCGAAGG
>Ga0129306_1002215_pt1 | contig 18105 bp, 28 predicted proteins | sample P827metagenome_FD_94438 | JGI IMG/M metagenome (GOLD analysis project Ga0129306, IMG submission 94438) | Capybara group fecal microbial communities from Wisconsin, USA - P827 metagenome | ecosystem: Host-associated > Mammals > Digestive system > Large intestine > Fecal | place: USA: Wisconsin... | reverse complement strand
CAAGGGGTGAATTGAGATGGATACTAAAAAGAAAAACTGGATTACAACTGTCGTGCTGTTCTGCGTATTTGTGGCTTACACCGCAGTAGTTAAGTTCGTGGACGTAGGCTTTGGCCTTGAAGGTACAGAGCTTGGACTCAGCACAATAAATCACGCTTGCGAGAAAATGTTTCCTTTCAAGTCGTTCTGGTATGACTTGACGGAGTATCTCGGATATGCGGCGCTTGGCGTGTGCCTTGCTTTTGCCTTGCTCGGACTTGTGCAGCTAATCAAGGGAAGATCGCTTAAGAAAGTTGATAAGGAAATCTGGATACTTGCAGGGTTTTATGTAATTGTAATTGCGTTCTATGCTTTATTCGAGAAGCTTATTATCAACTACCGTCCCGTAATTCTCGACGAAGGCTTGGAAGCTTCATATCCTTCGAGCCACACAGTGCTCGCGGCTTGCGTGTATATTTCAGCGTTCTTCATGTTCATGAAGTACGTTAAGAACAAGACTCTTCTTGCGTGCCTTCAGGGATTATGCGTGCTGGCAGCAGTACTTACCATCGTAGGACGCCTTTTCTCAGGTGTTCACTGGGTAAGCGATATCGTGGGAGGATTGCTTCTCTCCGCTGCGTTGATACACGGATTTTTGGTAGCTATTAAAGCTAAATAATGGATTGATTGGTCCGGCGGAATCCGCCGGACTTTTTCTTTGGAAAATTTCCGCGGAAAGTGATTGACATTTCTGACAATTCTATGTACAATCTGAGAATATTATTAAAAGCCGATAATTGTTTATCACTTAGGGAAGGAGGTAGTATAATGACTTATATGACTAATATAAAGCCAATTAATCTTAATTATTCAGCGATTTCAGGGCATTCAGAAAGTCACTGGTCTTATTTTCATACCTCCCGGAGAAGTGCAGAGTGAGCGGGTTTAACATAGCCGCATCATATTGTTATATTTTGATTCTTTTGCCCCGATACCGGTACCGTGTCGGGGCTTTATTTTTACTCTGCGAGGGCAATTTCGGAGAAAGAAGGAGAGACAATGAACGTTACAATCGAGACTGAAAGACTGATACTTAGACCTGTGACCGTGGACGACGCCGAAGCGGTATTTAAGTGGGCATCAGACCCTGTGGTCAATAAATATATGATTTATCCGCTGCATAAGAATATTTCGGTTACAAAAGGGTGGCTTGAAAGCATCGACATTAATGACCCGAACAGCTACGAGATGGCTTTTGTGCTCAAGGAAACCGGCGAGGTAATCGGAACCGGCGGAATGTACTGCCGTAGCGGCGATGACCGCTGGAACATCGGCTACAACATTCGCCACGACCAGTGGGGCAAGGGTTTAGTACCCGAGGCCATGCAGGCACTCATCGACCATGTACGCAGCACCCGCAAGGTAAGCGCCATCTACGGTGAATTTGCCAAAGAAAACAAAAAGAGCGGCCGCGTAATGGAGAAGCTCGGCATGACCTACGTACGTGACGGCGAATACAGCAAGTTCGACGGAAGCGCAACGTTTCCGTGCAATATTTATGAGAGGGTTTTTTAGAGTAAAGTAATATGCTTGAGTTTATTAGGGGATTATTTAAGGCGGAAGAGAAGCAGGATATATTGGCGGAAGTTACTGAAAAGAAGGCACCAAAAAGCAATTTTGGAATGAGGATGTCTTACTTTGATGAAGCATATAGCGCGTTTGTCGAGGGTGATGAAAAGAAACTTGCCGCAGTATACTCGTACTTTGCAAGCGGCGATGTCAAAGTGATGGTGAGGGCAGCCGAAGCTGTGGCGCGATACATGGAAAAGCTTGACTACACAGGAATCTGCGACCTGGAAGATTGGTTCAGACAACGCACATCAATGGAATGGGCCATAGATTGGAAAGAGGTTGAACCAAAGTCCATAAAAACCATGACCAAGGCAGAATATTTATGGGTGCTTCGTCTTGGAACGTTCCATCCGAACGGTTTCTTTCGCGAAAAGTGCATACGTGAGTTAAGAGGTGACAGAACATCGGCACCGTTTATCATCTTAAGGCTCAATGACTGGGTTAAGCAGGTGAGAACTGCGGCAGAGGAAGCGTGCGCAGAAATCACTGATATGATAGCTTCCGAAGTTATCACTTACATTCCATACCTGGAGAAAGTTAAACGTGGTGGCAGAGCCAGTAACACAGCCATTACCGAACTGGAGAACAAAATACGTGAAGCTGCAGTTAAGCGGATGAACGTATTAGATGAATCCTTTGTAAGTCTTTATGACGAGAAGACAAGAAGAGCAGTATATCGCTTTTTTGCCGATGGGAAAATTTTCGGCAGAGACGAAATAAATAATCTTCTCTCCGCGGAAAAGAACGGGCAGATGCAGGCGCTTCTTATGACTCTCCTGATTCAGAATTATGACGTGACTGCAGAAGAGCTGGACAGTTATCTTAACAGCAAGAGTACAAGCGTTAAGTACAAAGCGTTGGTGCAGAAATACAAACTTATTCGGGATTACTGGGAAGGACTTGAGAATCATCTTCTTTCGCGCTCGGGAGCTATACGTTCTTATGCACGCTACATTATACGCAATCATACATCAATCGATTTGAGCGCTTACTATTCAGAACGATTGGAGATGGCTGACAAAAAGGTGTGCATTCAAGGCCTCGGCGAGTGCGGTGCGCGAGAGGACGCCGAGACGCTTAAACCCTATCTCGAAGCTTCCGAAGAAGGCATTGTGAAAGCCACGCTTCATGCGATTGGCTCACTGTTACGCGAAGATGGAGCCGAGATTTATTGGCGGTTCTTGCAGGATTCGCGTGAGGTGGTGGCGCGGCAGGCTTACAGAGAGATAGCGGCTCATGACGTAAGGTTTGGCGCGAAGAAGATTTACAAACTGCTTACAGAAACCGAGTCTGAACTCCTGAAAGAGAAGCTGACGCTGATGCTTCTCAAAGAACCCGTCTGGGAGGCGCTGCCCTACAGGCTCATGCTTTATGCAAGCGAGGATGAGGCTATCAAGAGCATTATTCATCCCTTCAAGGGGAGAATATCGACTTATTCTACGATGAGCGCTGAGCATGCCGAGTGGATTAAGAGCATCATGGCGGATGAGAAATACAAGATCCCCAAGGATTTGCAGGACCAAGTTTTATTCAGTATGAAATATTCAATCAAATAGAAAGAGATGGTACGAGAGAATGCTTTATCTTAAAGAAACCAACGTAGAGGACGCGGAAAAAGAATGGCTTTTTGTAAAGGATATGCCTGAGGACGAGTTCGGGTTTTTGAATAAGTGGCCGGGGATATCATATGAAGACTTCAAAGCAGAAGCCTTGCCGGCGCTTTTGGATCATGCGAAGGGTTTGAATCTGGAAGAGGGTAAGGTGCAGGAGACTTTCTTTTTTCTGTGGGACGATGACACGATTGTGGGGCAATTTAGGTTAAGACATCATCTGAACGATACTTTAAGAACCGGTGCGGGCCATATCGGATACTTTGTGAGGAAGGACTTGCGTGGCAAGCATTATGCTACGGAAGGATTGAAGATGCTTCTTGAGATTGCAAGAAACATCGTTCCGGAAGATGAGTTCTATTTAAGAGTTTGCAAAATTAACCCTGCTTCGCTTCATGTGATGCTTAACAATGGCGGCAAGATTGTTGCGGAGAACGAGGAGAGATTCTTTGTACGGATTAAGAATCCGGGGAAAGCGTAATAGGAGGGCGAGAATGGTCAAAGCAGTTGTGTTTGATATGTTTGAGACGCTGGTTTCTTTGTACAGAACGGAGCTGTATTTCGGCGAGCACATGTGCAAGGATATGGGGCTTACGGAGGAGCAGTTTCGTAAGTACTGGGATACCACCGATGATGACAGGTCTACGGGGGTTAAGAGATTCGAAGACACAATTAAGGAAATCTTAGAGAATTATAATATCTTTTCTGAGGAAACCTATGAGAAAGTAGTGAGGAAAAGGTACGAAAGCAGAAGAAGAGTTTTCGAATGCTACCGAGAAGACATTAAGCCGATGCTTCAGGCTCTCCGTGACAGGGGTGTGAAGATTGCGCTGATTACCAATTGTTTCAGCGAAGAAGCGGAGGCGATTAAGGGCAGCGACCTGTTTGAGTACTTTGATGTGCCGGTGCTTTCTTTTGACGAAGGTGTGATGAAGCCGGACCTTGCGATTTACAGGCTGGCGCTGGAGCGTTTGGGCGTGGAGGCGTCGGAGTGCCTGTATGTGGGTGACGGCGGAAGTCATGAGTTGCAGGCGGCTAGGGAGATTGGAATGAAGCCTTTGCAGGCGCTTTGGTATTTTAGCGAGAATATCAGGACGACTCGCAAGCCGATGCCGGAGTTTATCGGTTTGAAGGAGCCGGCGGATGTGCTTAAGTACCTGTAACGGAGGAAGCATGAGATACTACAGAATTCACACCTCCGACTGTGCTTACCTTACCGGGCAACCTCGCGGAATCTTTACTACGGTGGGAAAGCTTGTGGATGCGAAGGTGCTAACGGAGGAAGAGGAAAAAGAATATTGGAAGAATCGCGAGTACTTTGAAGAAAAACTGCCGGTTCCTCCCTTTTATGATAATAACAACCCTGACGGAGCTATAACATGGTTCAAGGAAGGCCCTGCGGGCGACGGAATCTGGGAAGAAATGACCTTTTATCGAGCAATGTGCAAGAAGTATGGCGTGAAGCTTTATGTGTCGGAGTGTCGCGAGATTCCGGGAGAGCTTGTATATGAAGACGAGTTCCAGATTGCGGTTAAGAATCAGCGGGCGGATGTCGCGATTGAGACTGCTGAGCTGGAATTATGATTGTGTTTGGGAAAAATGATTATGGATAATTTTGTAGACGAGAGGGATTTTAAGCTCCTCGAGCAGGATAAATACACGTTTTTTGTGCTTCGAAGGATCATGAGCGGAGAGACGAGGATTCTGGAGACAGATCATGAGCGATTGATTATGTGCTTCACAGGGCTTCCTTATCCCATATGGATATGGACTGCGGATGATGCTACTGAGGCTGAGATGGAGAAGGCTTATCAGTTGGCAGGCGAGAAAGGAGCGTTGGACGGTGAGCACAGGTTCAATTTGAAGTATGGGCTGGCGGAGTACTTTATTAAGCGGGCCGCGCAGGATGGTAAAAAGCTGGCGATTCAGACCAATATGTTTGCGTACGATAATCTTGCGCCGATAGAGCCTACGGACAAGTGCGACGGAGTGTTGCATCAGTGCGTGGAGAGTGACGTGGATGAATTGGTTGAGATGATGGATTTGTTCCACCATGCTATCGATGCGGATTACGAGAGTTTGGAAGAGTATCGCCGGAATGCTTCGTATGGCATCGAGAAGGGACTTTATTATTTCTGGCAGGACGAGAGCGGGCGCAATGTAGCTTGCTGCGTATACCGTCCCACCGGCGATATGGCTTCGATTGGCTACGTGTACACAAGAGAGGATGCGCGACGCAAGCACTACGGTGAGAATCTTGTGTACCGCGTTACGAAGATTGCTTCGGAGGCGGGTTATGTGCCGATGCTTTATACCGACGCGGATTATGTGGCGTCGAATGCCTGTTATGAGAAGATTGGTTACGTGCTGAGGGGTAAACTTTGCACGATTGGATAATTACATGGGAGAGTTACAGTGACTGATTATGGGGCTATCAGAGATAAATACTTGGAGGGTGGCAAAGCTAGTACTTTGGCTCATGTGAAGGAAGTTGCGGACACGGCTGAGTGGCTCGGGCGAATTCATGGATTAGATGTCGAGAAACTCCGTCTTGCGGCGATGCTTCATGATGTGAGCGCTGTTATTTCGCCCGAAGAGATGTACAGGATTGCGACGGAGCGTGGCATGACAATCGATCCGGCGGAGGAAAAGTATCGGTTTCTTTTGCATCAAAGGATTTCTAAGATAATGGCGAGAGAAGAGTTTGGGGTCACCGACGAGGATGTGCTCAGCGCCATTGAGTGCCATACGACGCTTCGTAAAGGTGCGAGTGTGTATGATAAAGCGGTGTTTCTGGCTGACAAGATATCCTGGGACAGAGGCGGGTTGCCTCCGTACTACGATGAGTTAAAGACGCGGGCGGAGAAAGCGCTTGATGAGGCATGCATATATTTCATTAAGTATCAATTTGACAATGGGTTGCTTTTGATGCCGCATACGTGGCTGACTGAGGCTTATGAGGAGCTAAAGGGTATGGGCGATACTAAGGTTTCTTTTCGAAAGGCTGCTGCGGAGGACTGTCTTGCGCTGTCTGAACTTAAGAAGGCAGTCTGGAATTCGACATATCAGGGGATATATCCGCAGGAGAGGCTTGACGGATATGATGTTAAGAAGAACGAGGAGATTTTCCGCGGAATCGTGACGAATCCGGAGATTGAGTTATATGTGGCGGAGGATGCAGACGAGATTGTGGGCTTCATGACCGTGGGTAAGCCTTATAGGCTATATGAGGAATACGACCAAGAGGTAGGGCTTCTTTATATACGCAAGGATTACCAGCGAAAGGGCATCGGCAGGCGTTTTATTGATATCGCCAAGGCCGAGGTTGAGGCTAAGGGTTTTGACCGTTTCATACTGTCAGTTAATGCGCAAAATGCGGGCGCGATTGCTTTTTACACCGCAATGGGCGGAGAGATAGTCCTTGATAACGGCGGGCAGAAGAGGATAATGCATAAAATCGCGAAATAGCGGAATTTATCCATTGTTTCAGAGGGGTGATTTCCCACACCAATGCATAAGAAATCGCTTTCCGGCTTTTTTATCCATTGCTTGCATTCATTTTGTTGCGAAAACGGTATTGTGCGATAAGAGGCTACGGTTCGGACGGGCGGATTTAAGAGGTTTGAGCGGTGTTATGTAAACCTACCAAAGCAAAAACAATGGATAAAATTTCAAAAATCCGTTTTTTATGCATTGCTCACTCAAAATCAGACCGTCGAATGGAACGCAATGGTATAGATACGGGAAATAATTCGCAAGAACACACGACAAGTGCTTCGGCACCGACAAAAAGAGGAATCAAATATGAATTTAACACAAATCAATGAGCAACAAGCCCCCACCCTCGCACCTCTCGTGGCGGATTTCAGGGTTACGTTGCTATCATATTTAAACATAAAGGCTGAGCCTGACGTAAAGGCGGCGGAGGCAGAGATTAAAGAGTTCTTGCAAGCGGGCTACCCGATATTTGTGGCAGAAGAAAACGGCACATATGCGGGCTACGTAGTCTGCAAGGTTGTGGAAGATTGCGTGTGGGTAGAGCACATTTACGTGCGTGACGAGTTCAGGCGCAGGGGCGTGGCTACAATGTTGTTTGAGAAGGCGGAAGAAGTTGCAAGGTCAAAGGGCGATGATACCGTATTTAACAATGTTCACCCCAACAACCAGGGGATGATAGATTTCCTGCGCACCAAGGGCTACACTGTACTTAACATGATAGAAATCAGAAAGCCTTACAAAGGCGAGCAGCCGGCCACCACCATTCGCGTCGGCGACAACGTTTTCGACTATTAGGCAAAAGGAGACAACACATGCATTTTACATACTGCCCCCACTGCGGGACCAAGCTTATAGATAAAGAAATCGGCGACGAAGGCCGCATCCCATACTGCGAGCACTGCAACGTGCCACTATGGGACATGTTCACCACGAGCATCATTACAGCGGTTGTGAATGAGCAGGGCGAGGTGGCACTTCTCAGACAGAACTACGTATCCACCTCCAATTACGTGTGCGTGGCAGGCATCATGAAGATGGGCGAGTCCGCCGAGGACACTGTCATCCGCGAGGTCAAAGAAGAAATCGGTCAGGACGTGGAAAAGCTTGAATTCATCAAGAGCTACCCCTACCCAAAGAAAGAAATGCTGATGCTTGGTTACAAGGCAACGGTGCAAAAGAAAGACTTCCACTTATCCGGCGAAGTCGATTCCGTCGAGTGGTTTAAGCTTGAAGACGCGCCCGCTAAGCTTAGAGAAGGCGGCATCGCCTGGCAGTTAGTCAAGACCATTCTCGAAGACTCAAAGAATAAATAGAGAGAAGACAAGGAGAGCTATCATGGAAATCACCTACAGAAAACTCACGGAAGCAGATCTCGACACATTCATAAGCATGCGCATCACGCAACTCAGAGAAGAAGGTGCGACAGAAGATATCGACCTAGTGCCCCCGCTTCAGGACTTCTACAAACGTCACATGGCAGACGGCACATTTGTATCATGGCTTGCGCTCGACGGCGACAAGATTATCGGCACCAGCGGCATGTCATTTGTGGAAAAACCCCCGTATTTTGGCTGCCCCAGTGGAAAACTCGGACTTCTTTCAAGCATGTTTACGGATCCCAACTATCGCCGCATGGGCATAGCCAAAGAACTCCTCCACCGCGTAGTGGAAGAAGCAAGAGCTTACGGCTGTGGCGCGGTTCACATCACGGCATCCGACATGGGCGTCAAACTCTACACCGCCTACGGCTTTACCCACAACGGCAACTTCATGCAGTACAAACTGTAAGCGCCGCCGGCCAAAGAATAGTACACAGAGGTATGGAAATATATGAATTACAGACTTGCAGAAGAGCGTGACATTGACGCTATCTGCGCTCTTATAACTTCCGCAATCGCGGAAATGGAACGAAACAACATCTATCAATGGGATAACATTTATCCTACCAAAGAAGACTTCACGAATGATATCATTAAGAAAACTTTATACGTCGGTACAATCGATGACGACATCGCGGTAGTATACGCAATCAACAAAGACGCCGACGAGCAGTATGCAAACGGCACTTGGGCTTATCCCGACAGCAACTACAGCATCATTCACAGACTGTGCGTTAACCCTAAGTTCCAGAACCGAGGCGTGGCAAAAGAAACCCTCAATAACATTGAGACCACCCTTCGCGAGGCAGGAACAGAGTCCGTCAGACTCGACGTCTTCACCGATAATCCCTTCGCCCTGAAACTCTACAGGCGCAACGGCTACGCAGAAGTCGGCACCGCCCACTGGCGCAAGGGCACATTCCTCCTCATGGAGAAGCATTTGTAAAAGCACACGGAGACAAGCCCCCACATGAAAATAGAACACATTGCTATGTATGTTAACGACTTGGAAGCGGCCCGCGATTTCTTTGTAAAATATCTCGGCGGTACTTCCAACTCAGGTTACCACAACAAAAACACAGACTTCAGATCCTACTTCATCACCTTTGACGACGGCGCCAGACTTGAGCTTATGAACAAGCCCGAACTCACCGACGCACCCAAGGCGACGAACCGCACCGGCTACATTCACATAGCCTTTTCGGTAGGAAGCAAAGCTAAAGTTGACGAACTGACAGAAATCTTGCAACAAGCCGGCTACGAAGTCCATAGCGGTCCCCGCACAACAGGCGACGGCTACTATGAAAGCTGCATAGTAGGAATTGAAGGCAATCAGATAGAAATTACGGAGTAGAATATGGATTACAGGATAATGTTTTTAAGCATGAATCCGGGCTTTTTTGAAAGAGAACGGATGAATTATATGGACGAGCACGAAGTGTATGCGGAGCTTGCGATGGATCTTCGCAAGAACAGCCCCATCAAAGTGCCCTATACCCCGCAGGAAGGCATCACCTTCGGCATTTTCAAGGGCAACATAGAAACGGTCAAAGAAGCCGTGGCTAAAGTGGACGATAACTGGGTGCAGTATTTTAACGAGAACAGCGAAGTGTTCTGTGGTTTCGACGGAGACAAGATTGTTTCTTTTTGCAACGTAGGCAATTGGGGAATGCACGACGGCGTGAGTGTCGGCGGACCCGGCTGCGTGGGAACAATTCCTGAATACCGTGAGCGCGGCATCGGTCTGGAAATGGTGAGATTGGCGACGGAGCTCTTGAAGGAGCGCGGCGTCGAGGTGTCATGGATTCACTTTACGCATATCGAAAACTGGTACAAGAAACTGGGTTACGAGACGGTCCTTAAGTGGAACAAATACGGAATCATTGAGGAGAAAAAAGGTGGAACTTGTTAAATTGTCTGTTGATGATATGGCAGACATTAAAGAGCTGTTTAAGTCGGTTTTTACAAGGGAACCATGGTACGATGACTGGTCGGATGAAGAGCAGCTTGATGCGTATCTTATGGATTTGATAGGGTGTTTTAATTCGCTGTCGCTTGGGTTTAAAGACGAAAACGGATTGCAGGCCATGGCTCTCGGTCGCATCAAACACTGGTATAGGGCGACAGAATTTATGATAGATGAACTATGTGTAAGAACTAAGCTGCAAGGACAGGGTATCGGCGGAAAGTTTGTCGAAGCAGTTGAGGAATATCTTAAAGCTAACGGGGTGTATGGAATCTTTCTTTTGACGGACAGGAATGTTCCGGCGTATGACTTCTACAAGAGTCACGGATTTCATGAGGAAACAACGAACGTTGCTTTCGGAAAATACTTAGGTAAAGAGTCGGAGGAATAATGAACAGAGACATGTCAGTGCCCTGCGAAGAGGGCATCATCAATCTTCGCGTTGGAGCTATTATCATGAAGGACGGAAAGCTTTTGATGGTGGGCAACGATGTGCGCCCTGAGTACCTGTATTCCGTCGGAGGACGCATAAAGTTCGGTGAACTGGCCGAGGAAGCAATTGTGCGCGAAGTGTATGAAGAGACGGGTGTGAAGATGGATGTCGACAGACTCGGGTTCGTGCATGAGAATTATTTTTACGGAGATGCAGAGACTAATTTGGGGAAGCTTATATATGAGATATCGTATTTCTTTTACATGAAGGTGCCGGAAGGGTTCGACCCGGGAGAAGGAAGCTTCACGGAGGACGGCGCAACGGAGAAACTTCGTTGGATAGATATTGACGACCCCATTAAATATTATCCCGAGTTTTTCAGGGAAGAATTAAAGAATCCGTCGCAGGAAGTTAAGTATTTTGTGACGGATGAAAGAAAGAAATGAAAGAACGAATTATAGATGACGAGATCAGACTCATTCCTTACTACAGAAACGATGAGGTGTCGCTTCAGTGGTATCAGGACCTTGATGTGTGCAAGCAGGTGGACAACAGGGATGAGCCTTATGACTTGGAACTTTTACATGCAATGTATGACTACCTGTGTGCGCGCGGCGACTGCTACTACATCGAGTACAAGGGTACGCTCGTGGGTGACGTTTCGTTACGTGACAGCGAGGAGATTGCGATTGTGGTGTGCAAGGAGTATCAGAACAGGAATATCGGACGTCGCTGCATTGCTGACATGACCCAACTTGCGAGGGAGAAGGGAATGGATAAGGTTAGGGCCGAGATTTATTCTTTTAACACACAGAGCAGAGCGATGTTTATGGCAGCAGGCTTTAAACAGGTGGACGAAGAGTGGTATGAATACGTGCTGTAGCACGGGGAGGTATAGGTATGGCATTAGCGACATTATTGGAAACTGTGTTGGATGCGGTAGGCAGCGTGTGGATTGATAAGATGGCTTACAGGCTTTTCCGGCGTAAGCGCCTGCACATGGTTGTGGAGCAGACATATGACTGCCCTATGCGGATGATTTATAACCCTAAGGACAAGACATTCACGGCAAGCGATCAAGCATCACTGATGCATGAGAGAGGCTTCACCAAGCCCTACGGCTGGATTAAGGAGTTCGGCGACCCGCCCAAGCCTCACAGAGACTGCATGCTTATGACGAATCAAGAATACTTCCTAGGCGACATAGTGAAAGTCAAGGTTATCGGAATGTTTAAGCGCAAGGACCATGACCACAAATTTATCGTGGTAGAATCTTCGCGCGAGATTAACGATTATTTGGAACTCACCGATTCGGAAAAAGAAGAATTATCACGCCTCTACCCCCGCATCGACGAGGGCGAAGGATGGTTTGGCAGCAAAGAAGCCGAGAAGTGTATGCTGTACGGACCGAAAGCACTGTAGGCAGGCCTGATTTAGGAGCAACAGGGCTGCTTTTGCAGAATGAGCATGCAAGTGGCATTAAGAAGCTATTTCGCATGTCTCCGATTTGAACTGATTTTGATTTATGACATGCATAGCAGAAAGCAGGTTTATTTGGCATGTCGAATAAATTGCTGAGATTTTAGCGAGTACATGCAAAGACGAAGGTGCGCCCAAGACGCATGTCATTGAAAGCATGCGTAGCATAGCGGGGAGACAATAAGCATGTTGGTTATAATGTTAGCGAACATGCGAAAAGGAGTTAAAGGCTGCTATGCATGTTCAACGTATAATTCGTTTGTTTTTCAGACATGCAAAAATGTTATAAGCAACTTTACGCATGTCATATATCTTGGCAAAGATAATTAGGAGCATAAAATGTTGGACATAAAGGAATACAAGAATTACAAAGGAGACGAAATTCTCAGCCTCTACACCGCGGTGGGCTGGACTGCGTATACGGATAATCCGGTGGCGCTCAAGGCAGGCTATGAGAATTCACTGCTGATTCTCGCAGCCTACGAAGGCGATGAATTGCAAGGTATCATAAGAGTTGTGGGTGACGGGCAGACAATAGTGTTCATTCAGGACATTCTGGTCTTCCCCGACAAGCAGCGTAAAGGCATCGGAACCGCGCTGATTAAGGAGATTCTTGAACGATATAAAAACGTGCGCCAGATTGAACTGGCAACAGATAATACGCCCAAGACTGTGGAGTTCTATAAATCTATGGGATTTCATGAAATGTCCGAATACGGGTGTTGCGGGTTTATGAAATGAGAGCAGACGACTATTTAGCGAATCCCTGCGAAGCATCGTCACTTCCGTTTTGGAAGGCGGAGACCGTACAGATTCCTAAGAATATAAAAGTTATCAGAGATGATGAGTTCAACGTTGAACGATGTGCCGATAACGATGAAAGATACTTTAAACTTATACACGATATGAAGATAGTTGAGAAAACACACCTTTCGGAGCAGTTTGAAGTAGTTAAATGCGGCACAGAATCCTACGCCGGCCACATAAATGAGTGCTATGCCAAAGAAGGCATTTCGACCGAAGAACTCAAGGAATACAAGAAACATAGAGTATACGACCCTGATTTATGGATAGCGGTAGCAGACAAAGCTACAGGTCAAATCGTGGCGACCGGCATCGCTGAGCTCGATACCCGCATAGGCGAGGGCATTCTTGAATGGATACAGGTATCGCCTCAGTACCGCCACAAGGGACTTGGAAAGTTTGTGGTGAGGGAGCTTCTTTGGCGGATGAAGGACAAGGCTTCTTTTGCCGTGGTATCGGGAAAGGTCGATAGCGAGAGCAATCCGATGGCACTATACAGAGCGTGCGGGTTCATAAACCCCGTGATATGGCACGTGATAACGGAGAAAAATTTATGAAAATCATGGTAAGCGCCTGTTTGCTGGGTACAAATTGCAAGTACAGCGGCGGCAACAATTACAATGAAAAGGTTATAGAGTTTGTGAAGGGTCACGAGGTGATTCCCGTGTGCCCGGAGGTGGCGGGCGGACTGCCGACTCCGAGAACGCCTTGCGAGATTGTAGACGGCGTAGTAACGAATGCCGACGGCGAAAGCAAGGATCAGGAATTTCGCGCAGGCGCAGCTAAATGTCTGGAAATGGCCAAAGAAAAAGAAATCGACCTGGCCATACTTCAGTCGCGGAGCCCTTCATGCGGAGTCAACCAAATCTATGACGGAACCTTTAGCGGGACACGAATCCCCGGCTCGGGGATATTCGCTGGGCTACTTAAAGAAAACGGTTTTAGAGTAATAGATTTGGAGGACATAGACAAATATGATAACGGATTCTTTTGACAATAAAACAGCTGCCAAGATAAACTTAACGAGAAACGAAAACGCGCCGAAGGCTGACGCGGTAATTCTTACTTTTTCCAATAAGATTGAGGAGTTCGTGGCTGCGGGTTACGACTGCGAAAAGGTGGGCGAATTGTGGATGGCTACGGGAATGACGCCGGTTTATCTCATCAATTATAACGGCAAAAAAATCGGCTTCTACAGAACCTACGTCGGCGCGCCTGCGTGCGTTGCGACGGTGGAAGAAGTGTTGCAGATACTTGATACCGACAAGGTGATTCATTTCGGCGGAGCAGGATGCCTCAACAAAGAAATCGCGCGAGGCAAGGTCATGGTGCCGACGGATGCATACAGAGATGAAGGCACCTCTTATCACTACGCGCCCGCTTCGGATTACATCAAGGTTAAGAATTCAGATGTCGTTGAAGCGTTTATGAAGGAGAATAAGCTTCCCTATGTGCTCGGCAAGACCTGGTCGACGGATGCTTTTTACAGGGAGACTGAGGGCAATTTTGAGAAGCGCAAGGCCGACGGTTGCATCTCCGTTGAGATGGAAGGCGCAGCTGTGCAGGCGATGTGCGATTTCAGAGGCGTGGAGCTATACATGTTCTTTACCGGCGGCGACCTTCTGGATGCACCCGAATGGACGGAAAGGCGCGAGAAGAATCAGGTCAAAGGCACTCAGCACGACGTAGGACATTTCGACATCGCGCTGGAGCTTGCGGCGTACGTGGCTGACAGAGCTTAAGAAATTTAACATTATTAGGAGATTACAATGTATTATCACGCATCATCAGTGGCAGACATAAAGGTGTTGGAGCCGAGGGTTTCCAATCATAATGTACCGTTGATTTATCTGTCCGAAAAACGCGAGAATGTGCTAGTATATCTAAGCAACGCTGTTGAGAAATACTGCAAGGATACGGGCTTTGAATACGCCGGTGTCTGGAAGAAGTGGGGGCCGTACGGATTTAACAAAGACGGTCGTCTGCGACTGGAGGAATATTATCCGAACGCGCTTGAATCTACATACAAGGGCGTATCGGGTTACATTTACAGCGCGGAGAAGGTGACGGATTCAGGCTTCGAACTTCAGATCCCCGACGCAGTCACCAGTAGCGAGCCTGTGAAAGTCTACGGAGTAGAATTCGTGCCCGACGCATACGAAGCTATACTGACAGCCGAACGCGAAGGACATATAACGATTATGCGCTACGAAGAAATGCCCGAGCGCATGCGGGAGTGGAATCTGAGAACCATTCGCGAAGAGTACGAAGAGGCGACAGATCATCCCGAATACAGGCACTTTCTCAAAGGCAATTTTACAGAAATATTAAAGGATTTATAGAGAGTGGCAAATATCAAAACAGAACCTTTTGACATGAAATATCTCTCGGATTACTACACCGAGTTTGACGCAGAGATAACCAAATACCAGTGGCCCGACCCCTTTGAAAGCATCGATGATGCCAAGGAACTCTTACAGGAATTCATCGACGAGCTGGGGCGCGACGAGACACTCTTTCTTTCGGTGCTATCCGAAACAGGCGAATTCTTAGGTAGCGTTGAAGTTCACGGCCTCGACGAAGACTGTCCCGAGCTCGGCGTATGGATTAAGAAGTCCGAATGGAGCAAGGGCTATGCTTATCAGGCACTGAAAGCCGCACTTGATATTGCAAAGAGTAAGTACGGCAAGACCGAGTTCTTTTACGAAGCGGACACGCGAAACGTGGGTAGCAGAAAGCTCCTTGATAAATTTAAGGGCGAATACGACATCGAAGCCCAGGCGGCCGAAGCACTCACAACCGATTCGGGCAAGGAACTTAAGCTGCAAGGCTTCATACTTACTTTGAAAGAAGGCTGAAGAGATATATGAAGACAGTCACAATATGCGGCAGCATGCGCTTTGAGCGGGAAATGCAGAGCATCGCTTTCAGGCTGGAGGCCATGGATAATTATAATGTGCTTCAGTGCGTGTATAATATAGACAAGCTTGATATATCGCAAGAGGAAGCGGCTTCTTTGGCCAAGGGACATTTTAGGAAGATTGAGATGTCCGACGCAATTTACGTTGTAGACATAGACGGCTACATTGGCAATCAGGTGACCAAGGAAATAGAGTATGCCGAAAGCCTCGGCAAAGAAGTGATATATCATTCCAAATATGCAAGCACGGAGGCGTAACATGAAACATTACATCATTGCCAAATTCAAAGACAGAAACGACACGGAGAAATTCCTGCCGGACATTACGGCGCTTTTTAATAAGACACTCAAACTTGACGGCGTGGAAGATGTGGTCATTCACAAGACCAACAGCACCCGCGAGAATCGCTACAGCATTATGATTGAAATGACAGTAACGCCCGAAGGCCTAGAGAACTATGATAAGTCAGAGGCGCACAAATACTGGAAGAGCACTTACGGCGACAGGCTGGAGAGCAAGGCAATTTTTGATTGCGAATAATTTGAAATTATAACAATATAGCATATGAAAAAGCGCCTGTATCAGGCGCCTTTTTGCGTTGTTTATTCATATTTTTTTTCGCTGACTTTTACGTATTCTTGCGCTTCTTCGCTCCATTCATATACTTCATATAGTATTAGAGTAAAGCAATTTTGAATTTCATCATATCGGTAAGTGTAATCATCGTATACGCTTGCGCTGTCTCTAAGCCACCCCTTGATCAGTTTGTTTTCTGTATCTATCTTGGGCTGAGGTATTCTTTCAAATGAGTTATTGTAAACATATTGACCATCTTCGTAGATGTAAGCAATATAGCTCATTGCTCCGCAGACTCCGACATGCCCAAGAAAAATGAGCAGGTCATCAGACCCGTCAAATGTTACATCTTCAAAGTGAGCATCAAAATCGCATGCAGACGCGGGTGCTCTGTCAAGGTCAAATTCACCGGCGGGTGAATAATCTACCATTAGTGTGGATGCAACACCGTCGGTAAAAAAGAAATAATCCCGCTTATGTTGATAATCGTGCTTAGGCATATCTTCTTCTTTGTACTGTACCCAGACACGGAAGGCTCGCTTTTCTTCGTCGACCCAATCCATTTTTTCAATTTCTTCATACGGCTCCAGTACGACAGTACTCATAACCATATCGTCTATAGTAGCATTTCCTGAGTCGCAAACTATGGGCTCGGGATCCTCTGCCGAAACAGATTCGGTACTGTCGGCAATGTATTCTTCTTCAACACTTGATTCTGAAACGGAAATTGTCTCAACAGATGAACCGGCTGAAACAGACACTATGGTTTCTGAACTTGATAAAGAGACGCTTTCTTTGGCACATGCGGTCGCAACCAAAGAAAGACAAAGACATAAAATGATTGCTTTCTTTTTCATAAAATACCCCTGATAACTTAATTCTGAAATTCATTATACACTACACAACCGAGGTGTGTGTAAACTATATTTTAAAAGATAAAAAGAAAATAAAATCTCACCCCAAACCCTAACAACTCACGAAAATCTGCTATAATATCATTTGTAACCGCGTGACGTTGGGAACAATTTGAAAGAATTGGGAAAGGGTGTAATTATGACAGACAAACAGGCAATTTTGGTAAGACATTCGGTTCGTAAGTACAGAAGCGTAAGAATCGCTGACAATCTGGTGGCGCAGCTTAAGGCTAAGATCGATGAGCTTAACGCTGCGGGCAATCTTCATCTTCAGTTTGTGGAGGACGCAGGCAAGGCTTACGGCAATCTTATATACAGAGCAGTGGGACTTATCAGCGCGCCGAGCATTATTGTGTGTGTCGGCGAGGATACGGCGGACCTTGATGAGAGAGTGGGATACTACGGCGAGAAGCTCGTTCTTTTTGCGCAGACCCTCGGACTTAATACATGCTGGACAGGTACTTTCAATAAAAAGGCAGTCGCAGTTGATGTGAAGCCCGGCGAGAGAGTGGTACTTGCTATCGCTATCGGCTACGGCGTAGATCAGGGCAAGGACAGAAAGTCCAAGACTTACGAGCAGGTAACGGAAGTTGCCGGCACGGCTCCCGACTGGTTCAAAGAAGGCGTTAAGGCAGCTCTTCTTGCGCCCACCGCGCTCAATGAACAGAAGTTTATGATTAAGTATAACGCTGACGACACGGTTTCTCTTGAGACCAAGGGCGGCGGACTTACGAAGATAGATTTAGGCATAGTTAAGTGTCATTTCGAAATCGGCGCAGGTAGAGAGTTTTAATAAAAAGAAACCGATAAATACAATAAATTTAGGAGAATTCCCAAATATCAAATAAGTACTTGCCTTTGAAAAAACTCTGTGCTACAATGTAAAAGCTGTTTATAGAATAGCAGTAGTGGAT